>CEUJ01181730.1_pt1 | contig 33343 bp, 29 predicted proteins | sample 361531 | NCBI WGS metagenome assembly CEUJ01 (sample SAMEA2622842, study PRJEB7988) | marine metagenome | biome: marine biome (ENVO:00000447); feature: marine epipelagic mixed layer (ENVO:xxxxxxxxx); material: "saline water (ENVO:00002010), including plankton (ENVO:xxxxxxxx)" | depth 140 m | reverse complement strand
CTGGCTCTCAATTGGTGTAAGACTAGATTATGGCTTATAAATTATTTTAAAAATAATAGACGGAATAATTTTATGGTGAATAGAAATATTAAATTAATAACCTTAGACTGTATTGGATCAGCACTAAGCTTATATTTTGCATTTTTGATAAGGTTTGAATTCAAGATTCCGGATCAATTTAGTGCTGTATTAATTGAATGGCTGCCATGGTTTATATTGTCGCAAATTATAGTATTCTATATTCTGGGGTTATATGCACGAATATGGAGATACACAAGTTTAATTGATCTTTATGCAATTTTAGGATCAAGTGTAGCTTCGTTTAGCCTTTCTTTAATTTTTGTCTTTTTTGCGTATGGAATGATTGGCTATCCTAGATCAGTATTATTATTGTATTTAATTCTTAATACTCTCACTGTTATTGCCTTAAGGCTTAGTGTTAGAGTCTATTATAGCCATTATCATAAAAGTAACACAACAAAACATAGTGCCCCCAAGAAAATTTTATTACTTATTGGAGCTGGTAAAACTGGTGAGAAAATCATAAGAGATATACGAGCAACCTCAAGAAATCAGTATACAGTAGTTGGCTTTGTTGATGATAACCCCAATAAACATGGCGCTTTGCTACATGGAAAAGAAATATTTTGTAGTGTTAATGAATTACCAAATTTGGATTTAAAATATGATGAATTATTGATTACCATGCCTTCAGCAAATGGCGATCAAATGAGACGCATTGTTAAAATTTGCAAGCAGACAGGTAAACGTTACAAGACTGTTCCTAGTATGGCAGAGTTAATTGATAATGAACCAACAATAGATAATATTAGAGATGTTAAATACTCTGACTTACTTGGACGTCAAGAAATACAACTTGATATGAATTCAATTGAATCAATGCTTCAAGGGAAGCGAGTCCTCATAACTGGAGCAGGAGGATCTATAGGGTCAGAACTCGTAAAACAATGCCTTACTTTTAATCCTGCAGAAATTATTTGTGTGGACATTAGTGAAGAAAAAATATATTACCTTGAACAAGGTTTCCAAAAAAACAACCCAAATATCATTTTAAAAACAGCATTAGCATCAATCAATAGTAAAAAAGAAATTGAAAAAATATTTATAGATAATCAGCCTCATATCGTTTTCCATGCAGCAGCTTACAAACATGTCCCAATTCAAGAACTTCATCCATGGACAGCAGTTAATACTAATCTTGGAGGAACTTTAAATCTTGTAAAGTTTTGTGACAAATATAATGTAAAGAAATTTGTTTTAGTTTCAACTGATAAAGCTGTTAACCCTGCAAATGTAATGGGAGCTACAAAAAGAGCTGCAGAAAAACTAATTCAATCATTTAATTCTCAATCTAAAACCGAGATGATGGCTGTCAGGTTTGGTAATGTTCTTGGTAGTTCTGGAAGCGCTATCCCAACTTTCCAAAAACAAATTAATAGTGGTGGGCCAATTACAATAACGCATCCAGAGATGACAAGATATTTTATGTCAATTCAAGAAGCATCGCAGCTCATTTTACAATGTGGAGCTTTTGGTAAAGATGGTGAAATATTTCTTTTAGAAATGGGAAAGCCAATTAAAATTATTAATTTGGCCAAAGATTTAATCCGTTTATCTGGATTTGAACCAGAAGTTGATATTCCTATCGTCTACACGGGCTTAAGACCAGGTGAAAAACTTTATGAAGAATTACAATTATTAAATGAGAAAAAGGTAAGTACTGACCATGAAAAAATCATGATTTTAAAAGAAGAAAAATCTGTAATTCCATGGAATATATTTCACGCAAGTATAAAAACTTTATTATCCGCAGCCGACGAACTTGATAGCACTAAAATACAAATCCTTTTAAAACAAATTTTACCTACTTACTCTTCGAAATCTTTTGAAACGATTAAAAATCAAACACATTATAGTTATCCTATTAAAGGAGAAGCATAATGTGTATGAAAACATTTTCAACATAAAATATATTCAGTAGTGTTTTAAAACATATTATTTGTTTCTAAATAAAAAGAATATATATATGATATCTATAGGTTTTATCTCTCCTATAAAAGAAAAGACATTATTTTTTTTTATAATTTTCTCCTTTTCCTCTGAATTTGTTTACCTACAACCTCTATCAAAAAATCACTTTGATTATAAGTCAAAAATAATTTTACATGATTCTGGTATGTATTGGGACGATCTCTCAACAATTAATTCAATAAGAGACACTATTAATTCGTTAAACACACATAATGACTCGATATTTTTCAATAAAAAATATCATGTTTATTTCAATTCAAAATCAAAATTATATGCATCCTGTTATTTATCATTTAAAAAATATTACTATATATATTTTGATGAAATTGGAAGATCAGGATTCGGTTTTCAAAATCATTGGGTTACATTGCAAATTAGTAGGGATAGCGAAAATTGGGGTGCGGGGAATAATATAGATCTTGCTTTAAGTAATAAAAGTCCTAGCTATGATTATATTTTAATATCCTCTGATTATGGTAATATACGAGTTAATTATATTCATGGATTTTTAGAAAATATTACTTCAAATACAAACCGGTTTATTAATGCAAGAGGAATAGAATGGACTAATAACAAATCAATTATTATTGGCCTATCAGAGATAATAATTTATTCAGGAGAAAATCGTTCTCTAGATATTGGTTATCTTAATCCGATAGCATCACATCTAGAACTTGAACTTAATAACCGCCTTAACAGAATTGGAGATCATCTTGCAAATGCTGTTTGGCAACTACATCTTGATATATATTTAAAATCAAGATCTAGATTTTCCTTAAATCTACTTTTTGATGAATTTGTTTTAGATCCCAAAATTGAAATAGGTAAAGAACATGGTAAAGCTTTTTCAATGAGATATAGTTTTAATGCTTTACATAATAAAAAACGTATATTAAATCTTTTTGTAAATACAATTAAGGTAGGAACACCAACATTTCGCCATGGTAATGGATCAAATAACTTTATTAATAATAATAAGCCGCTCGGTTGGCATTATGGAAGCGATGCCCAAAATATAAATATCGGTCTAAATTATTTAATACCTAAAAAATTAATATTTAATTTGCAATTAGGCATATTAGAAAAAGGATCTGAAAGTATCCTTAGTAGACCATATGAACCCTATTTAGACTATCAAAAAAGTGTATTCCCAACAAGCCCAACAACACAGATTTTATATATAAATTCTGAAATCCACTGGAAAATTAGAGATTTTTTATCTTTAACAAATAAAAATCAATTTAACTATATTGAAAATTATCAGAGGGAAATGCATTTTTCATTTGGATTTATCTATTCATACTTTTAACGATAAAATCTTATTAGTATTTTAGAAATTAGTTAGAAGAATATTCTAGCTAGTAAAGAATGAGGTTTAATTATTTCCTAATTTGTGAAATAATTATATCGATGATCCTATCTTGCTCTTTTATAGAAAGATTAGAACCTGAAGGCAAGCAAAGACCTTTTTCAAATAATGAACGAGAAACGTCCTTAACTCCTTTTTTAATAAATATATTGTTTTTATAAAAGGGTTGCATATGCATGGGTTTCCATACTGGCCTTGATTCAATATTTTCACTTGACAGAATCTTAATTATATCGTTAGGTGCAACACCAATTTTTCTTTCATTAATTTTCAGAGTTGTTAGCCAACGATTACTATATGAATGTTTATGCTCTTCTAGAAAGTCTATGCCATCATATATTGATAAATATTTTTTGTAGCGATTAAAAATATTTCTTTTAATTTCCACAAATTTATCCAGCCTTTTTAATTGACCGCGACCAATCGAAGCCAATAGGTTACTCATACGATAATTATAACCTAATTCCTTATGCTCATAATGTAAGGAAGGTTCCCTAGACTGGGTTGACAAAAATTTTGCTTTTTTTATATATTCCTCATTTTGAGATAATAACATCCCTCCACCACTAGTTGTGATAATTTTATTTCCATTAAAAGATAAAACCCCAACTGAACCAAAGGATCCCAATTTTTTCCCTTTATATGTTGAACCCATTGCCTCGGCAGCATCTTCAATAACATGAACATTGTATTTTTTACAAATATCTATTAAAGTATCATAATCACAACTTTGCCCATACAAATCAACTGTAATTATTGCTTTTGGTTTATACTTCAATATAGCCCTTTCTAAAATCGAAATATCAAATGTCCAGTGTTTAGGATCAGAGTCAATAAATATTGGGTTAGCATTCTCATACATAATTACATTCGCGGTAGCTGAAAAAGTTAAACTTGGGCAAAGAACAAAATCATTTTTTGAAATCCCAAGTATCTTTACTGCTAAATGTAGAGCAGCTGTACCAGAAGAAAGAGCACAACTACTTTTGATATTTATATAATCTGAAACCTCATCTTCAAAGGAATCAATTTGCGGTCCTATTGGAGCTATCCAATTTGAGTCAAAAGCTCTATTAAGGAGTTTTTTTTCATCACTCGACATATTTGGAGGTGATAAAAAAATATACTTATTTTTCAAGATTTTTCACTACTTTAATAGGGACACCATATGCCAAGACGTTACTAGGAATAGATTTATTTACAAAGCTATGTGCACCAATTATTGAATTTTCGCCAATTGTTACATTTGGAAAAATTGTAGAATGGCTTCCTATACATGCATTTGACTTAATTTCTACCAAACCTGATTTGTTATCTATAGAAGAGATAGAGTATATAGAACAATGTGAACCAATTTGAACTCTTTCACCAATTATTACTCCATATTTAGCATTAATATAAGTAAACGCTCCGATATCTGTTTCAAATCCTAATTTAAAATTATTTATATTTTGGACAACCCAGTTGTATTTTGAAGGAACACCTTCTTCAATTTCAGGATGAGTCCAATTATTAAATCTTTTTTTATCCATTGCCTATAAACTTCTTAGAGCTCACATGATTTTTTTGGGTTATGTTCTCTTTTCTAAAAACTTTTAGTATTGTTGTAAAAATTATTTTCAAATCAAGTAAAAATGATCGATTCTCTATATACCATAAATCCAGTTCAAATTTTTTCCCCCACGGAATCGCATTACGACCATTAATTTGAGCCCAACCAGTGATTCCTGGCTTAACATTGTGTCTCCTTAACTGATTATTAGAATATAAAGACAAATATTCCATCAATAAAGGTCGTGGACCAACTAAACTTAACTCACCTTTTAAAACATTTACAAAAGATGGAAGTTCATCTATGCTTGTTTTTCTCAGAAACTTACCAAAACTAGTCAATCTTTTTTCATCAGACAAGAGAGAACCATCAATATCTAGGTAATTATTCATGGTGCGAAATTTAAATAGCTTAAATGGCTTATTATTTAATCCTGGTCTATATTGGCAGAAAAAAACAGGCTTACCTAGAATTATTAATATAAAAAGCATTATAAGCAAAAAAAATGGAGTGGATAAAAGTAGAATTATTAGTGCCATACTAAAGTCAAAGATTCTTTTAAAGAAATCATACATTTAAAGATTCCAAATAATCAACAAATTGATTGCTTAATTTTTCCCTACTAAATATCGAATTGGCCAAAACTAAAGAATTCTGCTGCATTTTCATTAACTCTTCTGAACTATTTTTTAATTTAATCAAATTTTTCATGAAAATTTTAGGATTTTCAGGAGGTGTATAAATTCCGCATTTATTCTCAGTTATTAAATTTGAAATCCATCCAGGATAATTAATGAGCACTGGTAAACCTATTGATATATAATCAAAAAATTTATTTGGTGAAGTTCCATAATAGAAAGCAGGTATATTTTTTAAAATCATTAAACCTAAATCTGCATTTGCCTTGAGATACACAAACAAATCTTTTTTTGACATCGGACTTAGAAAAGTACAATTTTTTATTTTTTTTTCTTTCACATATTGAACCAATTCGGACTTCTTTATCCCATCACCAATTAATTCAATTTCAATATCAATTACGTTGTGAAAAGTTAATAATTCTGCAACTTTTATTAACTCAATTAACCCATTTGCATATCCATGCGCGCCAGCAAAAACAGCCTTAAAGATATTTCTCTTTTTAATATGATTACTTTCCATGGTCAAATTGTTATCACAACCATTAGGAATCATAACCACACGCTTCAATGGATCCTTATTTAATATACCTTTTACAATACCAGGAGATAATCCAATACATGCGATAGCAGCTTTGTAAGATACTTTTTCCAATATTTCTAGAAAGAATAGAATAATAGGATTTTCTATGACTCCCATCTTTTTTGGTAATTCAGGCCATAAATCTCTGACCTCAAACACAAATGGCTTTCTCCTAAAAATTCGTGCAAAAATTCCCGGAATGCTTGCAGTTAATGGCGTAGATGTTGCAAATAATAAATCATAGTCTTTAATCATAGCAAAATAAATACCGAGTAAAGAATACCTAATAAATGTAACACTACGTGATAAAAAGTTTTGAGAATTAGAATAAAATAATTTTAATTCAATTACATTAATACCATCTACCTTTCCAGATCTGTGACCGTATTGAAATTTCCCTTTTAATCCTGTATCAGCAATCCAATAAGATCCACAAATTATTGTTACTTCATGGCCTCTTTTTATTAAACGCTTTGCAAACTCATAGGATCTTGTTCCAGTTGAACCATTTGGTGTCGAAAAATATTGATGGAAATATAATACTTTCATTCTGATATAATAATTTCAGTTTTTATTTCACAAGGGTTATTTGCCATAACTTCTAAAACTGGTGAAGATCGCTTAAAACCATAAAATTCTGATACAAATTGTTTATTAATTTGTATTTTGATATCAATAGTCGATTGTATTTTTATTAAACAATTTTTACAATAAACTTTATTTTGATCTAATTGCCAAAAAGCATCTGACAGTATAAATCTAGAAATAACATGCTCAAAATTACCTTTTATAAAATCTATTATTTCCCATCCACCAATTATAGATTTAATATATCTGTCATGATGATTACCATTAGCATCTATATATCCAGAACCAGCACTAATTTTTTTTGATGAAAATTTTACAAATTTAGGTTTAAGCCAATTACCAAATAAAAATCTAGATATTCTTGGCATTTGGTTTGAATTGTCAAATTGAATAGTGCTATGACCTTTAGTGCCTGAAAATTGATCGAGGATATCTTCATCAACCGCGTAACTAAAAGTTCCTGCATCTTTTATCCAATTAATGCCACTTTTCCATATATCAATATGCAAAGCATCTGAATGAGCAGGTCGAAACTTAAATTGAGGTATTCTAAAAAATAAAATATTGTCATTTGATATTAATTTTATCTGACCTCCTTGTCTGTAATCTTTTGACTTAAGATCTAAAACATGAAGGGGGGGCCTTTTTATATTAAAAATACCAATTAAGGGATGATTTTTAAAAAGTTCAGGTGCGATTGAAATATTAAATACTGAAGCCATTAGACTCATTGAAGGTCTAAAGTCTCTATATTCCATATTAGTATAATTGAAAAGATAAGTTCCATCATTGTTTCCAAAATTTGGAGCATCTCCTGAATTAAGATCAACCATACTGGAGTACCATAAATAGGCAACATTAATTTTTTTATAAAATTTTTCAGAAAAACTTTCCAACTTCCATTTTTTTCTTAGTAATTCTAATACAGAAAACAAATCTAATACCATTCTATGATAAACCACTGAGTGTTGTGAAAAACACCCATCATCCATTATTAATTTATTTACTTGATCTTCAATGATCTTCTTCCATTTTTTTTCTTTTTTTGCGCAATTTTTCCTTTCCATCTTGTTAAGAAAAGCATTAATTAAAAACACCCCAATTGCTTCACACAAACCATGATTGTTTTGTTGTGCTTTTGCATAATAGAATGTCTTTTCTATTCGTTTCATATGGATTTCAAGTATATACTTTAAGTTGATGGAAATTTTGTGATTCTCAATAATTTCATTAGCCAAAATTAAATTGATTGATCTTATAGCTGCTTCCTGACCGCACTTCCAATTAGGTCCTCGATTTTCAGGATTTTTAGCAACCCAATCAGATACTAAATGATTTATTGTTTCTAAATATTTTTGTTTTCTAGAAATAGAATAAGCTATAGCTAATGTACCTAACCAATTAAAACGAGAGATTTCCCAAACATTTTTAATATCGCCAAAACTATTATTAAAATCATCTAAGTTTGTCCAGAGTAAATCAAAATTTAAAAAAGTAATATTTTTTTTGAATGGATTCATAAACCAATTGGGAGGCATTCCCATATAAACTTCACGAAATGAGAAAAATAAAAAGTTTCCTTTAACAATTGATTCTGCTTGATTGAAAATTCTTTTATCAGAGTGATGCCCTTGTATTTTTGAAACGGGGCAGTAAAATTGCTTAAGGATTCTTTTTTTTCCTTTTCTAAATATTAATTTTGCTACAAAGCTGTTGATCATTGCTTTATAAAGCATAAACATCAATGCATTTGATAATCCTAGAGAATATACGGTCTTAATTAAGGTAACCATTTTTAAAAAATATATTTTTTTATCTTATTTTTCAAAAATACCTATATAATATATCTAATTCGGATCTATTTTTAATAAGGTATCAATGATTCTCTTTGAGGTTTTCCCATCCCAAAGTTCTGGAATACTCCCTTTTTTCCATTCCCCATTAAAAAGTTTTGTAAAAGCTTTTTTAATTGATAACAAATCTAAACCTAAAAGAATATTAGTACCATTGGTTATAGTCTCTGGTCGTTCTGTATTTTCTCTAAGCGTCATGCATGGAATATTAAGATATGTAGTTTCTTCAGTTACTCCGCCTGAATCAGTTACAACAGCTTTTGAATTCTGGACCAAATAATTAAAATCAAAATAATTCATAGGATCTACTATATGCAAATTTTTTGCATTATACTTCATTAATTTGATTTTTTTTATTGTCCTAGGATGCGCAGGAAAAACAATTTTTAAACCTTTTGAATTTGTAACAATTGCTTCTAATATTTTTTTTAATCCTCGTTCACTATCTACATTTGATGGACGATGTAACGTAACGACAAAATAATCACCTTTTTTTAGTTTTTTTTCATTCCAAAAAAGTGGTTTGGTGAAATTTTTTTTGTTATCAATGAGGCTATCAATCATAGTATTACCAACAAAGAAAATTTTTTGTTCGGCAATTCCGCAATTTAAAAGATTTTCATTCGCTGTTCGCGATGTTGTAAAAAAATAATCAGTAATGCTATCTGTAATAATTCTATTATTTTCTTCTGGCATAGATCTATCAAACGAGCGGATACCACCTTCAACATGTATAACTTTTATGTTATTACTTTTTGCCGCAATAGAACATGCTACAGTTGAATTCACATCACCAACAACCAAACAAAAATTAGGTTTAAATTTTTTGAGAACATTCTCATAACGAATCATAATCTTTGCTATTTGCTCTGCCTGAGTCCCCCCTCCTGCTTTAAGATTAATATCAGGTGATGGAATTTTTAACTGATCAAAAAAATCACTACTCATATTTTTATCGTAATGTTGACCAGTGTGTATAAGCCTATAATATATTTTATCCCCATTAGATTGAGCCTTGTTTATCTGCTTTATTATTGGTGCAATCTTCATAAAGTTCGGCCTAGCTCCAGCTATAAGATCTATATGCATATCTAATTATTTAAATTCCAGGGGAACTGTTTTAACCAACTTTGAATAGCTAACAAACTAAGAATATTATAACTAAAATTAGTATCCCCTTTTTGATTTTTACTAACCATTTTTGCAATTGTTCTATGATTAAAAATATTATCCTTCTTTATCTTATCGGTATTTAAATCATTTGCTATTAATCCTTTGAAATCATTTTGTAGCAACTCATGAACCGGAGCGCCAAAACCTGTTTTAGATCTATAAATAACTTCATTAGGTAAATATTTTTCAGCTACCTTTTTTAATATATATTTTGGAATATTATTTTTTATTTTCACTTCCTGCGGCAAATGCCCAGCAAGTTCTACTAGTTCTAAATCTAGAAAAGGGACTCTTACTTCAACTCCATGAATCATGGATAGTTTATCAGTATAATTAAGATTATGGTCAATTAAAAATGTATTCTGCTCAACCTTTAATAATTTATCTATAATTGATAAATTTTGAGAATTAGATAATATTTTTTCCCCATAATTATATGGATTATAGTTCACCACTTTATTTGAAACAGTTTCAGACAATAATTGATTAACATACTCATTTGTTGGTAGCCAATTAAAATAACCCATAATACTATTAATCTCGCTCATGCCCCAATCTCGTGTAAGCTTTTTAAGTCTATTGATGCGACTATTATATGAAGGAATAATTCGAAAAGATTTTGATATTAATTTTAAAAAATTTGCAGGAAATAACTTTAAAATATTATTAAAAACTATAGCTTGATGCCTCCTGTAACCAGAAAAAATATCATCACCACCGACTCCTCCTAAAAGTACTTTAATACCAGCTTGTTTAGCATGATAAGAAATATTTGAAACATTAATTGGAGCTAGATCAGCTTGAGGCTCATCCAATTGCCAAACCATTTGATCAAAAGATTCAATCCAATCTGACCTAGTATCAATAATTTGTAGTGATAGTCCCAACTCTTTGGCTATTTTTTTTGCATAAGGCAAATCATCCTCAAAAAAATTTTCTTTACTATTTTTAAATTGATCAATAGTAAAACAGTTTAACTTTTGATTTGTCATTTGAGATTTTGCAATAGCAACCAATAGACTAGAATCTAAACCTCCTGATAAAAAAAAACCTAGAGGTGCATCAGAAATCATTTGTCTTTCAACAACCTCATTTAATTTTATATCAATTTTTTTTACCCATTCGTCTTCTGATAATTCAAAATACTCTCCTCTAAAATAATCTTTTTCATTAATATCATATGTAACTGATTTAAATGTTTTCGTATCAATTTCTTTTATCTTACCGGGTAGAAGTTTTCTTACATATTTGTACATAGTATTTGATCCTGGAGACCATAAAAAAGTTAGGTAATTAACAATTGATTCTGGGTTCAAGTTAAAATCAAAATTATTGATTTTGATAAATGCTTTTAATTCTGAAGCGAAGGCAAGTTGATTTTGTTTTTCGTAAAAATAAAGAGGCTTTATACCAAAAGGGTCTCTAGTGATATATAGTTTACTTTTAATTCTATCAAAAATTGCGAAAGCAAAAATTCCATTGAAACGTTTTACTGATTCCTTTCCCCATTCTGACCAAGCGTTTAATAATGTTTCTGAATCTGACTTAGAATTAAAAGTATAGCCTTTCTTTACTAATTGCTGTCGTAATTCCCAATGATTATATATCTCTCCATTAAAGATTAATAGAAAGCGTCCATCAGGAGTTTGCATGGGCTGATTCCCTGCATCTGATAGGTCTTGTATACTAAGCCTAGTATGACCTAAATAAACATTATCGTATGTAATTGAATCTTGATAATCAGGTCCTCTATGATTTATTGCAGTTAAAGGATCTTGATCCCATCTTACATTTATACTACCAACTATTCCACACACTTAATTAATGTTATTTGATAAGCTTTCAGCTAATGTTATCGTTTCTCTGGATACTTCTAATAATTCAGATATAGGGATAGGACATTCTAGACCATTTCTTATAGAGTCAAAAAACAACATTAATTCTTTTTTATGCCCTTTATCTTGCGTTCTTAGAGACATTTTATTAAAGCCAGGCCATCCATATCCATTTAAGGTTCTAAAATTATCTAATTGAAGTATTGATTCGTTACTATACAACTCAACTCTCTCCTTAGGTAATTTTTTATTACCATTAGAAAAATAATTAATATTGGCAATTGATCCATCTTTAAAGGATAATAATATAGAAATAGTATCGTTCGTTTTATTATTTTTCATGCATTTTATTGTACTACTGCTAATTTCAAAGCCAACGAGAAAGCGTGCAAAATCAACAAAATGACATACTTCTCCTTTTATTCTACCTCCGCCTATTTCTAAATTTTGTGTCCAATGGTCTTGAGGTATATAGCCAGCATTAATTGTCATTGTTATTGAGACTGGTCCGCCTTGTTTTTCTTTTAATTCCTTCATTTTTTCAGAAAGTGGAGAAAACCGACGATTAAAACCTATCATTAATAATGATTTTGATTTTTTTAAAGCTAATTCTATTTCATCAATTTCATTCAAAAACAATGCAAGCGGTTTTTCGACAAAAACATTCTTGTTGCTCTTTATAGCGTCTAAAACGTAATCAAAATGAGTATTGTGTCTGGTAGAAATAATAACTGTATTTATATCTTTATCTTGAATTATTTGATTTGAATCAGTTGTACAATAATTAAATCCAAATTTTTTAGCCTTGTGATGAGATGAATGGGGGCTAAAATTACAAATGCCAATTTTTCCTATATCCATTTTTTTTATATTTGGAATCAATGTATGTGAAGCAAAACCTCCTGCTCCTATGATCCCAATTTGTATATCAGAATTTTTTGTTTTGCTTATGTTATCCCTACTAAACTTGATTTTTTTTGAATCGTTAAAATTATTTTTAGGATAATTAAGAATTATCCCTATAGGGTTATCATTTGATTTTGGTTGAAGTAATTTATAAGCCTCGACAGCATTTTCGATTGAAAATCTGTGTGTAATGATTTTATCTAGTTTAACTTTTCTAGAGCTCAAAAGAGTTAGAAAAGATTGCATATTTCTATTTTCAGTCCATCGAACATAGCTAATAGGATAATCAATGCCTGATTCTTCATATTGCGAGTCATATCTTCCAGGACCATAGGATTTTGAGACAACAAGATCTAATTCTTTTTCATAATAATTTTTCCTTGGGATATCCATTCCAACAGCACCAATAATAACCACTTTAGCTTTATTTCTAGTAACTAAACCTGCAATTTCAATAGGTTGATTAGATTTTGTGGAAGCTGTTATAATAACATTATCAAGACCAATACCATCACTAACACCAATACATTTTTTTATAAATATATCTTTATCATCAGAAACTAGATCAGCACCCAAATCATGTGCTAAATCACATTGGTTAGATTTTGGGTCATAAGCAATAACATCACATCCTGCTGATTTTATTATTTGGACCATTAACAAACCAATCAGCCCCAGGCCTAAAACGGCCACTTTATCACCGATCTGGATATTAGATAATCTATAACCTTGCATTGCAATAGAACCTATGGTAGTGAATGCAGCATGCTCCATTTCAACATTATGTGGAATCGTAGCAACTAAGTTTCGAGGAACAAGTATTTGTTCTGCATGAACAGCATATCCAGCTCCTGCGCAGGCAACAGGCATACCAACATTGAAATTTTGTATACTTTTATCAACAGCTTCTACAATTCCAGCACATGAGTACCCTAACGCTATTGGGTTATCTAAGCTTGCTCGAGCAGTATGCATTGTTTGCATTACACCATCAGTTCTAACTTTATCAATCACTTGTTTTACTAAATCTGGCCTTGCTTTTGCTTTTTGAATAATATTTTTATTTCCAAAATCTGTCACCATACTTTCCGTACCCATAGATATCACACTAGCCATGTTCTTAATGATTAACATCCCTGGTTTAATTGATGGAGAGGGAACATCGTATACGCCTAAGGTATTTTTATTAAAACTTTGATATACTTGTTTCATTTCAAAATTTTGTAATAAATATTTTTTACAATTTTTTCCTGATCATCAATCAAACTAGAATTAGGAACTTTATAACAATTTAATCGTTTGCGTTTTATCCATTTTGGATTAACAAAGTTTTTCATTTTTTCATTAAAATCTTCTGAGTCGCTGCAATCAACGCTACCCCCAATATCCCAATCTTTGACGATTTTGCTTAGATATGTATTGGAGCTAACTATAATAGGGACTCCAAAAAATGCTGATTCGTATAATTTATTTGGTAAAGCTAATCTTACATTTAAAGTTGATGGATCATATACAACATAATTTAAATCTATTTGTTTATAGATCTTATATAAATCTTCAGGACTTTTAAAACTTCCATAAAACTTTATAAAATTTGATTTATGGTTTTGTAAAATATTTTTACAAGGCCCATCACCAAATACTTTCAATAGTACATTACCAGATTGCCCTTCAACAAATGATATTAATCTTAAAATCTGTGATGTAAACCTTAAAAGTCCCACAAGACCAATAACTATCGGACCGTTTGTTGGTAATCTTGCATCTTTTAATACTCGACTTAGAGTGAGACTATCCGACACCTTATTATCAATGAAAAAAAATGCAGTTTTTTTATTATTAATTAAATTTATATAGTATTTATTATAATATTCTTTTGAAGTCAAAACTAATCCATCTATGTTTTTTAAAACAAATTTTTCAAACAATCTAAAAAAATAACTTGAGGTATAATTTTGAATTAAATCTCCAACTTCCAATACTCCATTTTTTATTCCAGCTAACTTAGCAATAAGTAAACAATCTAAGCTGAAAACATAAAACTTTGTAGAGCTGTATTTATACTGATTTAAGCTTGCCCTTATTATTTTTGCAGATTTAATAACTGGAATCAATCTTCTAAAATAAGATTCATCACTTAAATCAAATAAAAAAATAGTTTCTATATCTTTTCTAAAAATATTTTCTTCATATAGACCCCTTCTAAAATAAAAAACAATGATCTTAGAAAGTTTTGATAATGCAAAAATTCTCTTGTGGAATCTAGGTTGGCTAGATGTTGGTAAAATTAATACAATCACACTTTTTTTCATTAGCATATATAAAATTCAGATTTCAAAATTTTATCTTTTAAGAATACCTTAACAGAATTGATTTTTTCTTTTTTTAAATAAGATTCGGAATAAAATGAATTTTCAACTTTTAATTTTTTAAAACTTTGAAAAGTAAAGTTAATATTATTAACAAAAAAACCATTTGGTGTTTTTTTCAAATCATTATTAAGTGCAATATTAAAATTTACAATTGCATCTTTATGAGAGACTTTGTCGATAATAGAAAAGCGATGTTTTTTCGCTTCATAGAATATACTTCTATTATGGAATTTATTATCGAAATTATAGCTACCATATAATTTGAAACCTTCATCCTTATAATCGGTAAATTTGATTACTCTTCTTCCATTATCAAGCATTTTAAACAATCCATTATTAATTCTACGAGGCTCTATAGAAGGCCAAAATAATGTGTTGTGACTTTTAACTGACCTAAAATGATTACGAAGCTTAGGATTTGAAGTATATATATATGATCCAGGGTCTACAATAATATCTTTACCATTGATGTTTAATTCAAAACTGAAAACATCATTATGCGCATGGCTACCTAATCCAATAAGTTTTTCGGGACCAGAATTAAACAAGAAATAAATATTGCGGCTTTTATACAAATAATATCCTGCGTTTTTAAAAGCAAAAAAACCAAACTGTTTAGTATTGTTAATATTTATGTTGTTTTTATTAATTAAAATCGATATTTCTTTTAAATCCAAGCTGCTTGCTTCAGGCATAAATGAAAATATCTTACTGCTGTCATTATCTCCTATCTGAGGAATCATATTGTTTGGTTTTGCTATTATAAATAAATTTTTTAACATTAAGAACAATCTTTGTTCAAAGCTTTTTGAGAAAGGAGCTTCTAAGTTTTTACCTAAGATATAACAATATAGAAACATTTCAGTTATTAACTTATGATAGGGGACACTAGATTCGAAACCCCAGCCATCCTCAAAAGTTTGATCATATATTTCTTTTTCTAGTTCTTTTTGAGCAAATGATAGCCATTTTTTACTTTCATGAAACAATGAAAAGATTAACGCAATAAAAAAAAGGCCGAATAGGTTTCCAATGTAGTGATTACTATTATTGCTTTGTAAATTTTCTAAATTATTATAAATATGATTACCATGCTCATTCATTGATTTAAGAAAAAGATTGAAAAACTTTTGATCAAGTTCTTTACTTTCGATAAAAAATAGCAAACCCAATGACATAGTAGCAGATCTAATACCAACTTCCATGGTGTTTGACCAATTAATACCATATCTTACTGGATTGTGAATTACCCAATCACGAATTTGGGCTATAAATGCCTTTGTAAAGATTTCATCTTTTGTAACTATGTATGCCTTTCCTAAAATTAAAGCATGTTGAAACCTTGATAGCTCCCAGGGAAATTTTATTTCACCTCCTTTAGGGTGTTGCACTCTTAGCCTATACCAGTAATTATGAGAAAACTGTTTATTGTTCATTTTATCATTAAACCAATCAATTTTTTGATATTCGTTTGAATTTTTTTGATTATCTCGTTTAATAAGGTAAGAGCGAGAAAAAATAATAAAATGATGATTAACAATTTCATCAGCAAATGGTATTAGGTTGTGTTCCAAATCTTTAAGAAAAAAATTATTTATACATTGTTTTTTGCTATTTAATTGAAATTGCCAATTAATAATGTCTTTTTCATTTAATTTTTCCTTTTGATCTATAATAATGAACGAAAAACGATCACATAGATACCGGATTATTAAATGAATTAAATAATTAACTTTTTTGTACAAAAGATGATTGAATATTTTTAAACTTATTTTGGCATTCAATCAATGTATACTGTTTCATTAGTGCATCCGTAGCGTCCCTGATTTTCTTTAACTCGCCTTTGTTGGTAATTAATTGCAATATTATTTCGTATAACTCACCTGCACTATTATACCTTAAAAAACAATCAGCAAATTCTTTATCTATTTGATAATCAGATGGAACAATTGTTGGCAGACCAAACCTTAGCGCATCATTAAATGTACCTGTGCCTTTAGTATAGGTAAATCTTTCTTTAATGATGCCTGATTCATAATTAATGTTCATTGGTGAAATCATAAGTGAAGTTGTTTTTAACTTTTCAAGCATTACGTCTGAACTTATATATGTTTCAGAATAATCAATTTCATACCCTTTAGAAATCAATTTTCTACAGCGATCTATAATCTGATTCCCATATTTCCCAATAGGCTTCCCAAGTAATATAAGTTTAAACTTTCCTCTATATTCTTCATGTATATTGCTAATAGCATTCAGTACTACATCATAGTTTCTCCTAATCTTAGCTATTGTTCCAGTTATAGTAAAAACAATCTTTTCAGTATTGAATTCTATAGGTCCTTCATAATGTCTTTTTGGTAAAAAATAAACATCTTTTTTATAATTAAATTTATTTTTTATTGTTTCAATAAATAATGGATATTCTACAAGAATTCCATCCATTTTATGTAATATATTTTTACGAATTACTCGACCAAAAATTGGATTTGCAATCCAACGGATTGGAAAAAAGCTTAATAAATTTAATCGATTAAATAATTTAAAAGAACTTTGCTTATTTTTTAAGTCTTTAAACCAAAAATTAAGACTATATAAATAACAAACTGTAATAGCTCTTTTTTTTAAAAATAATAATTCCCAACGCGAAATAGTATTTACTAACAGAAAGTCAATATTATTTTGATAACATGTTTTATTAATTTTAGTTATAAATGAATAAAAAGAATCATTCTTTTTTTTGATAACTATATTAATTAAAGTAGCATATTCGTTGAGTTCTTTAACTATGGCGTCTTTTAATTCTTCAGTTATAAATAAAGTAACTTCATTTTTACTCGGATTAGCCATTTTACATGTATCAACTACTTCATGATTGAGGCAAGTTAATTCAATAATTCCAATTTGCATCAATAACGCTAATTTTTAGATGTTAGTTCTTACTATTCTTGCTAGCTTATTAAAAGCTCTAAATAAAAGTGGTGGATGTTTAGTTTTATTTTTTATTAAAATATTATAGTTTCCGCGATCAGAAATTTTTTTCAACATCTCAATATTCCTTTTTGAATAGGATCCTCCAGGCTTTGCAATACTCAATGGACCTGCTGAAGCATAGGTTATTATTGGCAAGTTTATATCAAAATCGAGGATTTTACACACATCTTTTCTATTTTCTTTTGTATTCATTTTTTTTAAAAACTCTCCTTTTGGATAACCTCCAATAATTGTTCTATTGGATAGAGGTCCTAATTGTCTTTTTGTCCTTTGATAACCTGATTCACCAGCAGTAATATGAAGATTAATCCATGGAAAATATTTCTTTTTCTTATAAGAATTTTCAGAAATTTGTAAGTTTGCAGCACCAATACCTTTTGGCGCATGATCTATATGAATCTTAAATCCTACATTACTTAGAGGTAAATCCTCATAATGCGCACCAAAATATATGTGATGATTTCTTTTGCTAATAGGAGGATAAGCACATAGAATTGTTTTCAAGTTTTGTTTTTTCGCTTCTTCAAACAAAGGAATTAAGTTTGTCTTTTTTACATCACTATTTCCATGAATAAAGTAAATAACTGGATTTTTTATTTCTGAAAACTCTAATGATTTTTCTATAAATCTGAGCGAAGACCCTTCAACCGGAAGTTCAATTGTTTTGGATAGTGCTATTTTTCTTTGATTCTCAAATTCATTTTTTTTAGTTAAACTTAATTTTATTTTCTTTTCTAAGAACTCATCTGAATTTTCTTCATCAAGTTTATAACCAATATCAGGCCAGTTTTTTTTCACCCATTTATTAGCTAGCAATATTATAGGTCTATTAAAAATTAAAAATTCATAATTAATATCCGACATATCTCCAATTAATAAATCTGTAGCAGCAAGATATTTTTCATCTGGGCTATGAATAATCTTAAAAGGCATAAAAAAATTTAAAATAATTATTAAAGTAAATACTTTATATATTCATCAATGGAACTAACTGCTTGTTTATCATCGAAATAATCTTCAGTAATTACTATTGGTAATTCTGTACAAGCTAGTAATATTGAATCAATTCTATCGTTATAGTTATTGATTATCTTTTTAAGAATCTGCTTTGAATTTTCATTTACCTCATTTGTTTTTTTAATTTCTTCAATTATTAATTCTACTTTTAAGTTTTCTTTTTGATTTAGATAAACTGATTGAGGTAGATACTCAGAATAAACTTTTTTACTTGTTGTTATAAAACCACCAAGTATCAGTGGTTTAGAATAACTTAAGCTGAGTATCTTTTTACTGACAATCTCGATCATATTCAACCATGGTATATTAATTTTTTTACAAACACTATCATAAAAATAGTGTACTGAATTGCATGGCAACATCACACAACTACACCCAATACTACCAAGATTATTAATTGATAAAACTATATCATTAACAGGTGATTGCTCATCATATTTTACCGCTCTAGTTCTGCTAGGTATCTTTACATTATTATCAATTATTGTATGAAAATGATCTTTATCCAAATTAACAGGAGTTAAATCTAAAAATCTTTTTAAAAAATAATTAGTTGCATATGGGCCCATACCACCAAGTATACCTATGATATTTTCTCTATTCATTATTTTTTAATTTCCAAATATAAATTTTATAGGATGTGTCTTCAATCTTCTTAGTACTTAATAGTTTGAAATCATTAGATATCATAGATGCGATTTCATCTTCATGTCTCCTGATTATTTGATATCGAGGTGATTTAAATAAATGTTTAATAAAAAAATATTTATCATCAAAAAATTTTCTTGTAGAATTTTTATTAACAACATTACGAATGATTAGTTCACCATCTTTTTTTAACATTTTACTACAATTAGAGGTCATCGAAATAATTTCTTCATCATTCATATATGTTAAAAGACCAATAAGAAATATATAATCAAATTTATCATCATAAAAAAACTCATGTGCTGGAGAATGAAAGAATTCAGCATTGTTAGATTCAAAATCTAATTTATTTTGCTTAATGAAATTATTTGATATATCTGTGCCAATGTACTTAGATATCATTGGAACAAAAATTTTTCCATATCTACCATTACCACAACCAATATCTAAGATTTTTGTGTTTTTATTCACTTTAACAATCTTCTTTAAGATTTTTTCTTCTTTTTGTGCAGCCACATCATCAAAAACTAGAGACTGAGTAGTATCAAACCAATTTTCAACAACTTTATTGTTGATTCGAAAATTATTTTTTGTATCATTTTTCCAAAAAATCTTTCTAATCTTTGCAATCATATTTATTTCTTCTTTACTATTGACCTTATTTCAGTGCCACTATAACCAACTCCCTCACTCCTCTTTAACAGTCTTGTTTTGAAATTATATTTTTTCATAAAATTCAATACCTTTTGATTACCAGAAACACACACATCAAATTGAGGTAATACAGTTTTATCTTTAATTTCAACTAAAGCAGTATCAAAAAAAACATATTCAATTTTCTTAAACTTAGATAAAACAGATTCAAATATATTTTTTCTTTCATCAAAAGATAAAATAGATGGAGAATCAGAAGTAATTCCAATTATTATTTTTTCATAATCGTCAAATATCTTCATGATACTAGTAATGTGCCCCATGTGAACGGGTTGAAATTTCCCAGGAAAAAATGCTACGGAATTAGATTTTTTTTCCATCATTTCAACCTGTTTTTTTAAATAATTTTTAGTCTGGCGAATTTCTTCCATATACCTAATAAGCTCATCAAACTCAAATTCTATTTCTGACAAATACTGCATATTATGATTGATTTCATCTTGTAGTGTAGCATCTGCAATAAAATTACTAACGTCAACTTTGTTTTTTTGGGTCAGATCATTCAAAGACAAATTAATCCTCTCATTTTTTCTAAAAGGAAAAAAATGTCGAGTTGTTCTAGGCGGAAATAATGCCCCGGAAAGTCCTCTCCTAACAACTTCTTTTTTTGATATATCAACTGGTCCTTCAACTAAATGTCGATGAATTAATCGAGAACCCACTCTTATATGTTCATCATCATAATCGACAAATTTTACTGGCACCTCCTTGAACCCATTCATTAGAAAAAAAATATATCTATGGCTACCATCTAAAACTATTCCATGCTTTTTATCTGCTATAATTGGGGCTTTTACGAAGCCATCATTTAAAATCATTTTAGATAAATTTTTAAGATGGGATGGAAAGACTTTTTCTAGTGGTTTTAAAAATTCAATCGAAGTGATCATGTTTTATTATCGATCTTTAGTTGAAACAAATATACAATCTGCATATAAAATGCTATCATCTTGATTAAAAAAAGATTGTTTCAATATGCCTCTAAATTCAAACCCTAGATTTTTCAATAACTCATAAATACCGTGAAACTTTGGCTCTTTCTCATAAAGAGTAATAAAAGAAGTTTCAATAATTATTACCTTGGCTTTTTGAAAAACTTTTTTACCACCTTGGATCACTTTTGCTTCAAATCCTTGAACATCAATTTTTATGAGAATATTATTACGAAGATCTGAAATGTTTACAACATCATCCAACCTCTTAATTTCAATTTCTAAAATTGTGCTTTTAGCACTATGAGGAGCATTTTTTTTATGTAAATCACTCATTTCAAGAAATGAAGATGAAGGATCCCAGCTACTTTTAAAAAAATTTTTTATTGTGTTTTCAGCTCCTAATCCAAAATTATATTGATTTACCTTACTATAATTTTCAGTTCTTTTAATCAATTCTTTATAGCAATCATCAATTGGTTCAAAAGCAAAAATTGTAGCATTTGGAAATAACTCTACAAAAATACAAGTGAATTCTCCAACATTAGCCCCTATATCAATGATCGTATTTATATCTGAATCAAGAAGCCATTTTTTTTTAAATAACTTGTACCTTGAATAATGTATTTTCTTATTTTTTAATTTTTTCCTTAACGCTATTTCTCTAAAACTAAAATTACTTTCAACAAGATATTCTAGTTCTCTTATAAAAAAATTAACGATTCTAATAAAAAAATCTAACAAAATATTAAAACCTATAGTTAAAAGATTTTTCTTGCAATTCTTTTTTCTTCAAGATTCTGTTCAGATGAAAGATATCCCCACAAAAATGCTATTGGCCAATAAAGATGAGGTATACTAACAAAGTCTCCTGAGAATTGCCCATGTATGAGTCCGAATACAAATATAAAGATCATAGCTAATAATTCCCAATTGAAATCTTCCCCAATTGAAATAACCTTCTTAACAAAATAAAAATAGAATAACAATAAGCTCAAGCCTACCAACCCTTGCGATTCGAATGTACTTATAAACAGGTTATGACCATATCTTGTACTAAAAAAAGTACCAAAAATTAAAGAACTGACACCTAACTTAATTCCTTTCAACCAATTATCAATTCTGTCAATATATGCGTCATCTAATGCTGATTCAAAATTTCCACTTCGTAATATTATGGACTGAAAATTATCATAAATGAAATATATCGATAATGAAATAATAATCAATAAAAAATAAATCAAAGCATTGCCTTTTCCTTGATTTTTTTTAGTACTTAAAAGAATTATAGAAAAAATACAGATTATAGAAGCTAACATTAATTGTCTCGAACCAATCAAGAATAGACATGTGAGGATAAAAATGAACAAAGGCAAAAAATATAAAATTTTCAGCTTAGTTTTTGAGTTTAATATCATAGAAAATAAAAATATAGTTGAAATACCAAATGATATTCCTATCCTATGGTAATTGCTAATTGCTAACTGAATTTTTAATGCACTAGAAATCCATTGATTTATGGAAAAAATATTATTTTGAATCCCTATCATCTCCATAATAATTAACCCATTTAACAGCGTTGTTAAAATATATCCAAAAATAAAACCATTTACTTGATTTCTATCTTTAGCAATTAAATAAATAATTGGTATTGGTAATGCCATATACATAAAAATATTTCTAATAAGAGCCCTTTCATATGCAGGACTTGTTAAAACAATTGTGAGCAATGTGTAGAACCACCAAAAAAGCATTATTGGGATTATCCATCTGAATAAAGGTGTAATTTTTATTTTTTTCCAATAAAATTTAAAATAATATAAAATTCCAGCCATAACCCCCGATAGTGCGAGTAGCCAAATTAATGCAATACCAGAAAAGAGGATGACACGAGAAAAAGAAATATAAGATAAAAAAGCACCAATTATAATACCTACATTGGTTTTAAGAACACATATTCCTAGTATACTTAAAAGAATTATTCCATAAGGCAATGATAAAGAAATATTACTATTATCAACCAAAATAAATTATTTTCCCTTAAAAATTTTTAATTTCAAAACCCCATGCAAAATTATACTAAAATTAATTTTATCTATCCCATTATCGAAATTATGCTCTATAGATTGTACTTCTTTAATTGCTCTTAATATTGAATCAGCATATGGCTGAATTAATAATTTCATACGATTGAAACCAGAACTCTTGTGCAGAATCCATCCTGTTTTATTTAAAATAAAAATTTTATTAAAATGGCAAAAAATTACAGGCTCATCACTGTCTTTAATTAGAATACTATCCTTAACTTTATGATAATCATAATAATGGATATTCCAATCACCTATCCCTGCTCCATTTAATTTTGAGGGGTATACATTATTTGAAATATTTTCAAAATAATCAAGGTACTTCTGATCACCAGCTCGATTTTTTTCAACCTTATAATAGCACCATTCTATACATTTATTTTTCCACCAATCTAATATTTTCATGCTGCTATGATCATTTTTAAAAATAAGACACCCTACATTATACTTTCCCCAACTCTCCTCGCTTTTTTTATCCTCTCCTTTTAACCTGTGAGGTATGATTAGTACAGATTTTTGAGCAAGGTCTTTAAAAAGATATTCTGGTGTATTATAAAAATATAAATCAGCATCAAGATACGTTATACTTAATAATTCAGGGTTTTTTTTAAGAATATATAATGGTAAATGGGGACTTAAAGTCCAAAAATATTCTACTTTATTTCTATTCTTTTTTGCGGATAAAAGATCTGGAAAATAAAATTCAATATCTTCTAAGGTTATTAAAGTTATCTGATTATAATGGAGGCTTTTTAATATTTTTTCAGATTTAGAATCAAGGCATAAGATGAAAAGGTTAAATTCGATTTTTCTTTCAAGAAGAGAATAGAACAAGGCCAAACCCCTGTAAAGGAAATTCTTATCAAAATAAGTACAAAAATGGTACATGCTATATGTTATGAAAAAAATTCGGAAATAAAATCACATATACAATTAACATGTTTATTGGTCATTTCTGGATAGATTGGCAAACACAAAATATTTTTTGCAATTTTTTCCGTATTTTGAAGAGACACCGCTAAAACATTAGCTTTTTTATAAGCAGGTTGTAAATGAATTGGTGTAGGATATAAAATACTTGTAGCTATATTATTTTTCTCAAGAAATCTTTTTAAAGTATCCCGTTCTTTTAATTGAATAACGTATTGATGGAAAGCATGTGTTTCATTATCGTTTATTTGAGGAAGTTTTAAATCTAATTTTTCAAGATTATGATTATAGATATTTGCAATTTCTCTTCGTTTAGAATTCATATTTTCTAAATATTTTAATTTAACATTAAGAATAGCTGCTTGTAATTCATCTAGCCTACTATTAATTCCATTTATTTTGCTTATATAACGTTTTTCCCATCCATACTGCCTGATTGATTTGATTTTTTTTGCAATTTGATCATTTTCAGTAACTACCATTCCCCCATCACCTATGGCACCTAAGTTTTTTGTAGGATAAAAACTAAAACACCCAATATCTCCATACGTCCCTACTTTTTTCTCTTTAAGACTAGCACCGTGTGCCTGAGCACAATCTTCGACAACAGGGATCTCAAAATTTTTTGCAATTTCTAAGATCGTATCAATCTTGGCAGGCTGACCATACATATGGACAGGTATTATTGCTTTAGGCATTGGCCCTTTCCATTCATGTAAAATTTCTAGTAAATGCTCACAATCCATATTAAAAGTGTGTTCATCCACATCTACAAATAATGGCTCTGCACCAGTCCTGATAATTGCTGATACCGTTGCAACTGCAGTATGAGATACGGTAATTACTTTATCACCATACCCAACATTAATAGATCTCAATGCAAGCTCAATAGCATCAGTGCCATTTGCGACTCCAACACAATTTTTAATATTTAAATAATTAGAAAAATTCTTTTCAAAACTTTTAACCTGTTCTCCTAATATGTACCATCCACTATTCAATACTTTTTTAATTTCGCTATCAATTTCTTCTCGATATGCTAGATAATTTTTATGTGGATCTGTTTGTTTTAACATTTATTTTTATTTCCAATCTTCTAAACTGATATCTATTAATTTTGATGTTTGGTGGATATCGTTCAAAAATTTTGATTTTAACATTCTTAAATTAGCTGAACTTAATTTGGGCTTCTCGTTTTTATAAATTTTAGAGTAAAATATTTTATCAATACCTGATATAATTTTAATATTAATTTTATCAGATAAATTTTTATACTTGTTAGTTAATCTTTTTGAATCATGAAAATAAGTAAACTCATACCTATTCCCTTTAACAAGGAATTTTAAACGTGGAATTGAATAAATTGAGGCCTTAGGGTTAGTTTTTAAGTAAACGGACTTATGTGAGTTATCAATACCTAAAAAATCATACACTTTATTCAGTTCTTTTATTTTATTCGCTCGAATATCATCCTGTTTCAAAACTAAACAATTTTTTCTCTTAAATAAATTAAAATAGTAATCAATTTGTTTAAAATATTTACTATAGGCAATGATCTCAGGTGACCTCGGCCATGCAATTTTTAGGACCTCATCTAAAAGCTGAGGTATGATTTTATTAATGTCATCAACCGGTAAAAACCCAAATCTCATATAATGAAAACATGCAGAAATTAATCTTTCAATTGGGTTCCTAATAACAATAAGTATTTTTACATCTTGTAATCTATCTTTTATTCTATCAGCAGTAAGCCTACTATATAAATAACTAGGTCTTTTTATACCAATTATTTTATTTGCGCTAACTTGCTCAAATTGTTTTAAAAAATTGTCAAAGGGCTCTGTATGGTAATCAGGATCTTCAAAGTATGATATTTCATTATGTGGCATATAGATATCAGGGTGATCAATTAAGCATCTATGCAAAAAAGTGGTAGCTGCTTTTTGCGCACCAATAATGAAAAAACTTGGCGTATTTCTTGATTGAGAAAGCATTTTATAATTATTTATTTTTTTTATGCCAATCTAAGAAATCATCATAGGATCGTATGTAATCAGACTCTTGATAAATATCTGATGCCACAACTAATATCACACAGTCCTTTGTAGTATTAGTCATCTCATGCCATAAACCTGGACCAAGTAATATAAAATAATTAGAATCTTTCTTTAAAACTATTTCCTGTTTTATTTTACCATCATCCAATACAAGTCTAAAACTACCGCTAATACAAGTTATAGCTTGCCATAATTCTTTGTGCGCATGTTTACCTCTTACACTTGTTTCATCTTTAAAGTTATTTATGTAATAAATTCGATTTATTTTAAAGGGAAAATCTGATGATGATTCTAAAACTGTAAGAGTGCCATCTGGACCATCAACAATTGTTTTTGGTTTTATGACTCCACTAAAATTTGTTTTTATTTTCATTATAATATTTACTGTTTGTGATTCTTTTTAAAAAAATAACCTTTATATCCAGCTTGATCTTCATAATCAATTTGTATTGTTTTTTTCATACCACAATGGAATGACTCTTCGACTTCATATCCATAATTTAAAAGAAATTGGATGAATTTTTGCTCATTAAAAAACCAGCAAGGGTAACTAGCATCGTATATTTTAGGAGATACCTTTTGAACAGTTAATCTATCTTGATAGCCATTATTTAAAATGCCAATTAAATCAAAAATCATATAACGAACTTTGCTTTTTTCAATAATTTTATCAAGAATATGAAAAGGCCTTTCTAAATATTGCAATGAAGACGAAAATAATAAGATTGATGGTGTAGTTGATTGAAGGCATTCATCAATGGAAGGATAAAAAAATAAATTTTCATTTGAGAAATATTCCTTTCCTATTTTCACAAAAGCTTCTTGTTCAATAATATTCCATCTAAAATTGTCTACTTGATTTAGAAATTTTAAATTTTGAAAGTATGATGTACCTAAGGAACCGCCATAATCAATAATATTTAGCCGATTTTCATTATTAATTATGTACAGTAAAAAAGATAAAACTGGCCAAGAATATTGAATTTCATCATAAGTAATCGAATCTCGTTCATATCTAACCTCACCGTTTTTCACCTTTAGAGCTGAATTGAATACACTATCAATTATGTTTTGGTGATCGTATCCTTTACATTTGCTACTAGCTCTCTCCCAACTATCATAGTCCCCAAACCATCCATAGTTTGATGATGTTGAATAAAGAGCTTTCTTTATAAAATTAAATTTAAGAATATTACTTTTTCCCTAAAATAAATAGGTTCCAGCCCCATCTATTTCTTAATAATGATTTTGTTGAAACATCTAATTCATGTACTAATTTCATGAACCATTTAGGATAAAAAATTTCTTCATCAAATCTTTTCCAGACAGGTTTAATAAAAAGTCTAGAATAAATACCAAAAATTCCATGAAAACAGTCATTTACAAAAAAACCCATGGACATGTCATGATCTTTTATTGTAAAAACTTTTTTAAGTAAAAAATCTTTCCATTCATTACATTTTTTAAAATTCACATGGGGAATCCCTGATTTATCGATGGTATTTCTTTTTAAATTTTTTTTGTGTTGATAAGAAAATAATCGTTCAAAAAATGCAAGGCGATTTGGGATTGTAGCAAAAATAAGGCCATCTTTTTTCATTGCTTGTTTTAATCTAATGATTACTTTGTCTAAATCTAAAAGATGTTCAATTACATCAAAAGCTAAAATTAAATCATATTGTTTTTCTTTAATTATATCAGTACCAATGTGAGGTATATTTTTATCCCATTGATAACTATCATAAGATGCATTTGATTGCTTTATATTTTTATCAATTGCGTCGACATTATGTCTTTTTTCACAAAAATAATACGTTTCACGTAAAGAACCAGCGCCAAAATCTAATATATCTAATGTTTGGGATTTTTTTTTCAATTGATTTTTAAAAATTTTCCATCGATATTGTACGTTACGAGCGTTACATCCCTCTATCTTTGATATGTCATCAATTCTATTAAAAACTATATTCTCTTTTAGTTTATGTTGTCTTCTCCATGGGCTGACAGTATTATAATCAAGTTTACCCATTAATTTTTTATAAATTAATAATATAAGCAGTGGAAAAATAGAAAGAGAAAAAAATAATAGCCATAAAAGGACTTGCACTAACAAAGTCAAAGGTAATAACAAGACTCTTAAAAATTTTAGAATAGTTTTAATATTTTTCATTTATTAAGATTATTAGCCTTAGTATTATAAACGTTCAATAATGTCAATTAATTCGACGGCTCTGATATCAATTGAATGATCAGCTAAAGTTCTTTTTTGTCCTGCAATTGCAATATCTTGTAATTCTTTATTATTATCAAAATAATAATCTAATTTTTCTATTAATTCACTTTTATTCAAATAGGTTATAATCTCTTTATCAGGAACAAAATATCTATCAATATCTTCTTTGTAGTCAGTTATCAATGCTGTTCCAATACCTGTAGACTCAAACATCCTCATATTGCCAGCTACATTTGGAGGATGATCTAAATGTTTGTTAAAAATGATCTTAGCAGATGATAGTATATTATACATATCTATACCCCATGCTTCATTATTATATGCTTTTTTTATAGATTTTATTTGTTTATAGTACTCGCTATCAAGCACTTCCAGCACGCTATTTAGATTAAGGAAATTATTTTTAATACTTAAAATAAAATCCTTTAATTTTCTGATAATATGGTGGTCATCATATCCTATACCATAAATTTCTAGAGGAATTTCTTTTTCAATTAAATATGCCAAATATTCAGCCCTTTTTTTGTGGTGAATCTTTGATGATTGCCCTACAAAACACAACTCTATTCTTTTCTCTTTAGATTTGATATGGTTGAGAATTTCCTTATCAAAACCTGGCTTGAAAAATTTAAAATTGGTTGCAAGATTTGAAAATTTTGAGCTAAGATGATGATTATTACTTAAAACCAAATCAATATTAGAAGTATCTAGCTCAATTGGTGATCCTACCCAACAAAAAATTTGCTTGCAATCCTTTTTAATATCTTCTAAAAAAGAACCAAGATAATGCTTTTTTACTCCAAAAAAAAATATATCAGGTTTGAATAATTTAATTTGATGTTTTAGAATTTGAAATTTCCAATCATCGTTTGAAATATAAATAGCATTTTCTTCAGCCCATTTTTTTTGAGTGACTTCATCATTACCAATTATTAATTTTGTTTCTAAACCGTTTTTACTTAATCCATTTGCTAATGATCCAATCCATGAAAAAAAATCATTTTTTAATAATTTATGTAAAACTTCAAAGTTTTCATCCCCATTTAATTTTTTTCTTTTATAAAATGAAGAGAGGTAAGGAATATAGTAATCCCATAAAAAAACTATTTTCATTATGTTTTGTTAAATAGCTGCTTCAACAGAATCAACTACAAATTCTATTTTATCTTTTGTTAGTTCTGGATATATAGGAAGAGAGAGAATTTTTTCACTGTAATCAAATGCAACAGGAAAATCTTTTATCGAACAATTAAGATAAGAATATGCTTTTAAAAATGGTAACGGAGTAGGATAGTGTATCGATGTTGCTATATTTAATTTCTTAAGTTTTTGAATTAGTTTTTCTCTTTTTTTAGTTCTAATAACATAAAGATGGAAAACATGGCTGTTGCGAGACCGAATTAATGGAATTGAAACTTTATTTTTAAAAGAAAAAAGTTCATTGTAATAATTAGCATTATCTAGCCTCTTTTTATTCCAATTTTTTATTTTCTTAAGCTTGACAGAAAGGATAGCAGCTTGAAGTCCATCTAACCTACTATTAATTCCTTCAATTTCATGGCTATGTTTAATCAAAGCACCGTGATTTGCAAACATTCTAGCTTTGGTTGCAAATTCTTCATTGTTTGTAATTATTGCCCCTGCATCTCCATAAGCTCCAAGATTTTTGCCTGGGAAAAAACTAAATGTCCCAGATATACCAAAAGTCCCAACATTTTTATTATCTAACTTCGCAAAATGTGCCTGAGCACAGTCTTCAATTAAGTTAAGATTATAACTCTTGCATAGGTCCACGATTTTATCCATGGAACATGGCTGCCCAAAAAGATGAACAGGAATGATCGCTTTGGTATTTTTATTAATTTTACTTTCAATTTTATCTATGTCAATCGTGTAATAACCTGGTTCAATATCAATAAAAACCGGTTTCGCACCAGTTTGTGAAATCGTCTGGGATGTAGAGATCCAGCTATTTGCTACAGTAATGACTTCATCACCTTGTCCAATATCAAGAGCTTTCATAGATATATAAAGTGCATCTGTACCATTGGCACAGCTTATACAATGTTTTACTCCGTAGGCTTGAGCAAACTCCTTCTCGAATTTTTTGACATATTTGCCCTTAATAAAGGCGGTGTCTTCAATTACATTTTGTATTGCAAAATCTATATCTTTTTTCAGATTTTTATACTGGCTCTTAAGATCTACAAAAGGAATAGTCATAGTAATAACCTCTAATTTTTCTCAAAATACAATTTAATGATAGAACCATCTAAACACTTAAAATAAAGGTGTTTAGAAGTATTTACTTTGTTTTCTAATTGATTATTTCTTATGTTAACATACTCAGATTTTCTGACATATTTTTTTACATCTCCATCGCAATAATAGGCTGGAGAAATTTCGTCTTTCAATGCGTTTACCAAACAAAAAACATCAGATGCGCTCTTCATATCAATAATTTGATTATCTTTAGGAAATCTTCTTGGAGCATAAGTTGCTTTAGTTTTTGGGTTATCGATGAAAGAAAAATTTTCACATAAAATATCTTTAGTAATGAAATAAAAATCCTTTTCTACTAAAGACATTAGTTTCTTTCTCAGCGATTTTGCTGAATCATCAATGCTGATTTTTACTTTTTTTTGCCAGATAATCTTTCCATTATCAAAATTTGAATCCATCCTATGTATAGTTACTCCATGAGTTTTTTCACCATTAATGATTGCCCAATGAAGTGGATGCCTTCCTCGATATTCTGGTAAATAACTCAAGTGCAGATTGTAAACTTCTATTACATTTAAAATATTTTTAAACTTAAAATTACAAAACGCATTAATTAGAAATTTTGTTTTATCTTTTTTTTTTAAATACTTTGCTAATGACTCATCGTTAAAACCAATCATATAAGGTATAGTATCAAATACCTCTGAATATTGATTTAAGATTTTTGAACTTGGTTTTTTCTGTAGCCCTATAAAGCTGACATTACCTGACAAGTTTTTTAAACTATTGTACAATAATATTGGACCATCATTGTTCCCAACAATAGCTATGTTTCTTTTAGATAAAGTACTTGTAATATTTACCCGAGAATTCTTCAATTGTTTTTAGTGAATATTTCTTATTTATAAGTGTTTGAATTTTATTATTGATATCTTTGATTTTTTGAATATTTAGATTATTAAATGATTTGGATTGAACAATATACCTTGGGATTTCAATGGCCCCGGAACTTAATTTATAATCTCTTAAACCTTGATATTTTTTTGATGCTCCTGTAAAACCGAGATTTATTGTGTTTATATTTATTCTCTCACAATATCTTATTAAATCATTCATAAGAATGTTATTCGGTCGGTAATGTAAACTCTCTTTATATGATGCGTTATATTTGTAGTATAGAACGCCGTCATAAATCAAACACAAAACCCCTGCAATTAAATTTTTATCAGGGTCATATGCATTGATGAGAAAACCTTCCTTAGAAGGAAAATATTGATTATATATCGACTCAAAAAATTTCCAAGGTTGAGGTATTTCATTAAACTTATTGATTCTAAGTAGTGAGTGCATACTATAAAATTCTTTTAAACTATCTAAGTTAGAAATAATTTTTGTAGTAATACCTTTTTTCTCAGCTTGAACTATCTTATTTCTATATTTGTATTTAATAATTTTGTCCCGCCAATAACTATGTGAACTAAAGTTAACTTCATGAATAAAACCAGATTCAAATACATCAAAATTTACTAACTTTGGTTTTTTGGCTATACAAACTTTTGCTTTTATAGGTAGTCTAGATATTTCTTCATAAAACTCATCAAAATAACATTGATTTCTTGGAATATTAATAAAATCACCAAAAGATGGTGCGATAACATATTCACCAACATCATTCAAAACATGTGAATAAAAAATATTAAAATCTTTATAAGAGAATAATTTAGTAGCATAACAGTATGAATTTTCAGACAGTTTGCTCCATTTTAAGGTATTGAACATAATTAGTTACTGTCTAAAATTTTTATAACAACCAATGCATGGTCAGCGCCAGTCAAGCATTTCTTATTTTTAGTTATACAATCTACGAAATGCGATATCTCAGTCTTCAATGGTTCATGCCAAGCAATATTGGGGATAAGAATATCTCCAGATCTTAAATTTATATAATTATGAATAGGCTTATCAAAATCCATTTTATCACCTAATTTAGCCATTAAATCAAAGCCTTTATCATAGATAGTAACCTTATCTTGAGCGATGTCATCATAAACTACCATTTTTTTTGTACCAACAATCGTCATTCTCCTGATTTTATTTGGATCTAACCAACTTACATGAATATTAGCCATGATCTTATTTGGATATTTAACATTTAGAAAAGTTACATCATTAATTCCTGGCTGTATATAATCCATCCCAAATCGCGAAACATTAATAGGGATTACGTCATCAAGCCAATATTGAATTATGCTTACATCATGTGGAGCTAAGTTCCAAAGGACATCAACATCATTTCTTATACGACCTAGGTTTAATCTTTGACTATATATATATCTAATATCACCTAATTCACCGCTATCAATTAAACTTTTTATATATCTTACAGCAGAATTATAAAGAAAGGTGTGTCCCACCATCGCAACTAAATTTTTATCTTCTGATAAACTTTTGATATTTTCAATTTCTGCTACTTTAGTTGCCATGGGTTTTTCAACCAAGATATGTTTGCCGGCATTTAATGCTTGCATAGCAAATTTATAATGAGTCGAAACCGGTGTCGCGATCACCACAGCGTCAATCTCAGTAT
>CEUJ01005653.1_pt1 | contig 33428 bp, 27 predicted proteins | sample 361531 | NCBI WGS metagenome assembly CEUJ01 (sample SAMEA2622842, study PRJEB7988) | marine metagenome | biome: marine biome (ENVO:00000447); feature: marine epipelagic mixed layer (ENVO:xxxxxxxxx); material: "saline water (ENVO:00002010), including plankton (ENVO:xxxxxxxx)" | depth 140 m | reverse complement strand
TGATGCATGGTTCTAACATGAACTCCAGTGGCACCGTTTTTGACCATGTTATTGGTCTTGGCACCCCAATAAGTTCCAGCAATATCCATGTGAGCCCAAGTTATTTGCTCACCATCCTTGTCATAATCGACATTTGGTACGAACTGCTTCAAGAATGCAGCAGCAGTATTTGCTCCACCCCAGCGTCCAGCACCTAGATTTCTAGTATCAGCAATCTTAGAATCGGTCATTTCTTTTTCAAACGCAGGCAGTAGCGGCATAGGCCATGCTAACTCATCAACAGCGTTACCCGCATCGTGGATTCGACTTCTAAATTCATCATTATTTGACCAAAGGCCAGTCGCTTCATGGCCGAGCGCAACAACGCAAGCACCTGTTAATGTTGCAAAATCTACAATGTATTCTGGATCATATTCACCAGCTTTCCAAAGTCCATCGGATAGTACTAGTCTTCCTTCAGCATCAGTGTTCAAAATTTCAATAGTTTTACCGGACAAGCCCTTGATGACGTCTCCAGGCCTTGTTGCATTTGCAGCAGGCATATTTTCAGCCATACAAGTTATTCCGACAACCTTGCCTTTGTGACCAGTCTGTGCCAAGGCTTCCATTGTACCGAATACCGTTGCAGAACCACCCATGTCATATTTCATTTCGTCCATGTTTGCACCAGGCTTGAGTGATATTCCACCGGTATCGAAAGTAATTCCTTTACCTACTAGAACGGGACACTTGCCTTTGATATCCTTGTTCATTTCAAAAATGACCATGCAAGGTTTACGTGACGAACCCTTTCCAACAGCCACTAATCCACCCATTCCGGCTTTTAGTGCCTGATCGTAATTGATTATCGTGACATCAACATTGTCGAATTGCTTTGCCCATTCCCATGCTCGGTCTGCGAATTCTTCTGGATACATGTCATTAGGGGGGCAGTTGCCTAAATCTCTGGACAGGTGTACTCCTTTGGTTACGCCTCGGTACATCTCTACCAATGAGGTTAATTCTCCAGCTTCCTTTTCACTGCAAGCCAATCTAATTTGTTTGGTAGAGTCATCTTCATTGTCGTCATCTTTCATTTTGTAATTGTCGTATGAATAATCTCTTAGCATCATGCCTTCAGCAAATGCTGCCATGTGTGCGACACCAGCATCCATAAATCTGACAGTAAAGTCGTTGCCGTGAATTTTCTTAATGCTGGCAAATACTGCAGCGCCGGCCTTTCGGTAATCGTGGACTGTGATTCCATCGCCCTTTCCTAGACCGGAAAGAATGATGTTGCCATCTTCTCCACCAACTAAAGATAATGTCGTTTTGGCTTTTCCTTTAAAGTCGCCACCGCCGAGCACTTTGTTGATTTGTGCTTTCATAGATTGTGGCAACCCTCTCTCATAGTCTTCAGGTATTGATTCAGTTCCTTCGACTATTGGTAGAATTAGGGTTCCATTGATATTATCGTTTACGCTTACAGTCATTTCCATGTTATCGCCTGTGCTGGCGTATGTGCGATAGCATTTCAATTATCGTGTGACTCGGGTTCACAAATTTCTTCGTCTTCCGGCCTCAACAGAGCCGCTAATCCGATTACAGATACAATAACTGTCATAGGATTGAAGATTCCATAACCAAATAACCCTTCTCCATTATTGCTTGACTTTGCTGTTACAACACTACTGTTGATGGGCTCTGTGACCCACTTGGATGAGTTTATTACTCGCTTCTGATAGTATAATTGCCAACTACCATCATCATCAACGCTTATTTCTGAAATGTCCAATTCTATGTATGTACTGTTACTTGCATTCACAGTAAATGCGTCAGATGTCCATACAATCTCTCCGCTGGCATCGACGTGCTGTAAAGTAGCGTTAGATGTTGAAGCCTGACCATGATTTACTACGTCTAATGTCACAGAGTCACTGGAAACCTCAAGGCTTTGGACATCTAATCTGGCTCTCCAGTACCAAACATTGTTAATTAGGTATCTCATTACATCCATTTCTTCTTCAAGCCGATCGTTCAGATTTTGGAAGGAACCGGGTATAAATTGTTCATCATCCGTCTCAAAAGTGAAAGTAGGCAGCCCCATAACTCCATACCCGTAGTCTCTACTAGTTCCACAATTAGGATACAACCCTTGGTTAGCATTCTGCATTGGAATATCTGAGATGTTGGCGTTGACATCATCTCTTATTTGCCAATATAATTCCCAATCTGCTGGCTGATGGGCCCATTTGCCCCATGGGTATAGGATAATCCATACTCCAGTGTGCATAGTTACATACAGATCTGCGTCTGTAACGTACTCATTCATGTAAGCAGCGTTTGCTGCAGTTTCAGCTTCGCTAAATGCGCTGCTACCGGGTTGTGTAGTTGGACAAGTGTTCCAATAATGGTCATAATTTCTGTTTAAGTCAACTTGATTGATGTTCCATCTGGTGTCAAAATCATTGCCGTCTGGGTTAAGCATAATCAGTATGTGAACTTCGGTATTCCTCAACACATTAATTGCTTCTTCATTACCCTCAGCCCAGCCGTTAATGTACCATTTTGCTGAAAGCCAAGCAAGCGCGGTTCCAAGGTATTCATTGCCATGATGACCACCATCAATGTAAACAATCTCCTTCGGGTCACCGTTTTCTTTTGTATCGACTGACCAATCTGATAGTCTTACAACCCATAGTGCTCTCCCGAGTTCAGATTCGCCGGCACTCATCAAATCGACAATTTCTGGATAATCATCAGCCCATTCATTTACTTCCAAGGTCATTGCTGCCCAAGTCATGTGCACGTGACTATCAATTGGGTCTCCTGGCCACGTAGTATCTTCTTGAGAATCGCCTTGTGCGGCAACTGTTGGAATTGATGCGAGCAGCATCGAAGCGACAAGGAAAAGCGCGACTCGCATGATAATCCGTGATTATAGTATAACAAAAATGCTTTGTTATGGCGCGGTTTTACCAATCGCTAGTGAAAGCGTTTGGATTAACTACCTTTTCAGATTCTCTGGTCCATATTTGACCTGCATCACCGCTAGAGTAAACATCTGCAAACGGATCAATTTCCTCGGTTTTCTTACTGCGTTGCATGTATGCTTCGACGCTCTCACGCAGATCAGGCTTGAACTTCCAGTAATGTATTCGCCATTCACGGCCGTCCCACAAAGTAGTTTCTTCGCTTTCCGTGGTTAGTAGATTATAGTCTTGAAACATATAGAACAGGTTTCTATCGGTTGGCTCGAGCGCGTTGTCGATAATTCGGTTGTAAAATCCGAAGAATCCAAGGGCGTGCTCAGCCATACCCTGGGCGACTTCACTATCCATTTCTAAGTCGATATGTTGTTGAATTGCTTTGGTTAATTCTCCTAATGTCATGCCCATCTCAAAAACCCCCGCCCCCGCACTTATTGTCCGAGAACAGTAATTATATTGTACACCGACCCATATTAAATCATCGGTCAAAAAGGGCTTTTTTTACTGACATCCGGCAAAAACTATCCGGAAAAATGACACCAAACCCTCAATACCACAATGACCTGCCAAGGTTCGTGGCAGAGGAATTCGTCGACGGTAATTTCTTGGGTCTGCCAAGCGTATCAGGCGACCCTGACATCGTTGTTTTACAGGTTCCTTATGAATTAACAACTTCCTATGGACAAGGCACAGAACAAGGTCCGGCGGCTTGTGTGGCAGCAAGTGGCCAAGTTGAATTGTTCGACCCCGTCTTAGGTCAAGATTTACCCGCCGGCTATAATATTCACACAGCCCCCGAATGGGATGGTGAAGGAAGTACACTGCAACAGCAATTATCAGGAATTTCAAAGTATCTCAAGAAATGGAATAATGGCAAAATCTTCCCAGTAATTCTTGGTGGCGAACATGGCATTCTACCTGCTGTGATAGAATCTCTTCAAAACCATCCAGATGTAGAAGGAGATTACTCTAAACTAACGGTGGTCCAAATTGATGCACATGCAGACCTCCGCACCCAGCTGGACGGTGAACCATTTTCTCATGCTTGCGCTGCTGCAAGGGCGATGGACTATGGTCTAAAACACCTCTATCAAGTAGGAGTTAGGGCTTTTTCCAAAGAAGAATATGATCGAATCAACTCAGACTCTAACATATCTACATATTTCGCCGCGGAGGTGCTTACTAATCACAATAAGTGGCGAGAGTGGTTAGATGTCTTACGGGCAATAGAGGGGCCAATCCATCTAACAGTTGATATCGATGGCCTAGACGGAAGTATAGTTCCCGCTACGGGTACACCGGTACCCGGAGGTTTGAGCTTCTGGCAAGCGGTGGAGACAATTGAAGCGGTATTCTCAGCACCAAATGGTCGCGTTATTAGCATGGATGTCAACGAAATCGTTCCACAGGAAGATACTCCACTAACTCAGTTTACTGCCGCAATGCTTGCAACTAAAGGAATTATTAATCACATCGTAGCGAGACAATCCGGTAGATGGTAGATATAGGATGTGGAGGGGAGAGATTGTCTAGTGCACACGGAACCCACATCTTGGCTGATTATACCGGGTTTTTCCCAGAGTTAGCAGATGCAAGTGAATGGATTCTTGCGCTGATGGAACAAGTAATCGATGAGAGTACTGCAAATAGAGTTCACTCGCACGTTGAGGTATTTGATGGCACTACTTCACCACCAGGTTTTGCAGCAGTTGTTCTATTAGATGAGAGTCATCTAACCGCTCATTGTTATTCAGACAAGGGTTGGCTTTCTATCGACTGTTTCACCTGTGGTTCGACCAATCCCAAACAAATAGTTGATTCAATGCACAATGCCTTAGTAAAAATGTCACCTTCAATCAAACTTGAAAAGATAAAATCTGAGACAAGGTTCACCAACGGTTGAGATAGTATGTCAATAAGAAATTTCATTCATGCCAATTTCCATCATTTTAATGCTGGGGAGATAAGAAAGGCTTGTCAATCCTTAACTCAATTTATCGATGGGGGCGGGAAAATTTTCTTGACCCTTGCCGGTGCAATGAGTACAGCAAAACTTGGTAAAACCCTGGCTCCGTTGATTAATGCCGGGTACATCGCTGGCATCTCTTGCACAGGGGCTAACCTTGAAGAAGACGTATTTCTGCTAACCGCAGCATCTCACTATGAAACAATCGACGATTGGCGCAGTCTTTCTTCAACAGATGATGCGGAATTATTACGAAAAAAACTCAATCGAGTAACGGATGTTTGCATTCCTGAAGACCAAGCCATAAGGGCTATTGAACAGGTTATCTTGCCACTGTGGCAAGATTATTCGAGCAGCAATAAATCAGCATTCCCGCACCAATATGTGTATCAGATTTTATTGAACAATAAATTGCCAACCGAAGGCGCTATCGATGATAGTTGGGTTTATGCCGCAGCGAAAGCTGATCTGCCGCTGTTTGTACCAGGTTGGGAGGACTCAACACTGGGCAATATTTTTGCCTCCCATGTCATTGATTCAGACATTAACCCCGATGCCGTAAAAGGTGGAATACATTACATGACTGAGTTAGCGAATTGGTATGAGTCTCAAAAGAACGGCTTAGCATTTTTTCAAATCGGCGGCGGTATTGCGGGAGATTTCCCAATTTGCGTAGTCCCAATGTTACGGCAGGATTTGCAACGCGATGCCCCGCTGTGGTCGTGGTATCTGCAAATCAGTGAAGCCAGCACATCCTATGGTGGATATTCCGGTGCACCGCCGAATGAAAAAATAACCTGGGGAAAGCTGGCAGAAGATACACCAAAGTTCGTTATCGAAAGCGATGCGACAATTGTAGCCCCACTAATTTTTTCATATCTTTTGGATCTCTGAAATAAGTAATTTCGGCGGCAAATATATCATTATCAAACCGTTGGGCAAATCATGCACCCATTGTTTGAGATGGATAACTACATTATCCAAACAAAATTTTTGAAAATCTTTGGCGGAACATTTTGGTTCAAAGATCTCAACGACAACATTATCGCTTATTCCAAGCAAAAAGCGTTCAAATTAAAAGAAGACATAGTGCTGTATGGTGATGTAGCATGTACTCTACCACTATTACAAATCAAAGCAAGGAACGTAATGGATTTGGCAGCCACATACGATATTTTCGATCTTTCTACCAACGAACACATCGGCTCAGTAAAGCGTAAGTTCCTAAAATCTCTGGTTAAGGACAGTTGGAAATTACTTGATGTAAATGGTAATCAATATGGTGAATTAATCGAAGACAGCATCGCCATATTGCGTAGATTCATTCCATTTATTCCGGCAAAATTTCACTTTGAGATACCTGGACATGAAGGAATTACCATTCATCAACAACTAAATCCAATCATAAAGAAATCGCTACTTACAGTACCTCCGGGCCATCCAATGGATCGGAGAATGATTGCGGCAGTTGCTTTGCTTAATTCCGCAATTGAAGGACGACAAGGCTAGATTTGAACCTTCAATCAATGGTTTCATGCTTAGTTGCATGTTGGCACAAATGTGGCGAGAGTTGTTGTTGTAGGTGCTGGCATTGCTGGTTTAAGTGCTGCAATACATGCTGTCTCGGACGGCCACCACGTTGTTGTGCTTGAAAAGAAGTCAAAAATAGGTGGCCGAGGAACTTCACAAAACGTCGATGGGTATTCCCTTCATTACGGGCCTCACTTATTGGATAAAACGGGTCCATTCTTCAAATTGTGCAAGAAACTGAGCCGGGTTAAACCAGTGATAAAAAGCGTAAGGATGGACAAGGTGGAGGTCGTAGGTTGCGGCCCTATTAGGCCTACTGGTAATGTTAAGCAAGCGGCTTTGAACAAGCAAGCAATTAGACAGCAACAGCTAGGTAATCCGTACTTTGAGGCGCTTAAATTTCTGTCTTCATGGGGCGTTGATAATAATCTTCCAAGAATCAAATCTCTTAGTAAGTCGAAGTTTTGCGTATCAAACGAAGGCTGGATTGGGCTTATCGGACGGTTAGCCGCGGCACTGGATGAGATTGGTGTATTGATAGAAACCACTTGTGAGGTAACCTCACTTGAAGGTAAGCAGGTTAGACTTAAGGACGGGAGGAACTTTGAGTGCGATGCAATTATTTTGGCGTGTGGAGCAGGAGGGGCCAAGAGAATTTTACAATCTGTCGATAGTAATCTTACGGAGCGCACGTTTGCGAATCTAATGACGACATCCGCCAGCACCATCGAGGTTGGGCTATCATCTAAACCGATGGCGGGCAAGCACTGTATAGTAGATTATCAAAACAATACTGCTCTGATTGATTATTCTTCAATTCAGCCAAGATTAACTATTACAGGTTCACACATTTCAGCAATAATGACGGGACAGCCCAGCGAAAATCGGTTACAACGTCTCGAAAAATTCCTCGATAGCCAAATCTCTGGTTGGAGAAAACATGTCATAACCGATCTAAAACAATCTAAGATTACCGTTGGCTATTCTAATTGTATTGATGCTGATTCGTTCTCTAAATATTCAATATTACTAGCCGGCCCATGGGTAAAATCTCAGTATGTTCTTGCAGATGCAGCAACAGAAACAGGGAAACAAGCGGCCAAGCAATTGAAATCAATAATTTAGGCTATGAAATTGTTATTCACTACCGACGTTGAGGGAATAACATGCGTCTAGTATCTTGGAATGTGAATGGTATTCGCGCAGCGATAAGAAAGGGTATTGATGATTATTTTACCTCCATTGATGCAGATGTTTGGATGCTTCAAGAAGTTAGAGCGCTGCCTGAACAATTACCCAAAAACTGGGATTGGCCAACAGGATATGATATCCATCTGCACCCCGCCGAAAAAAAAGGCTATTCTGGCGTTGCTACCCTGTCTCGCATTCCAATGAAAGTAATCGATACGGGCAAACCTTCAACGATTGATTCAAGTGACTCCGAGGGTAGAATTTTGCACACAAAACATGGCGAAATCACCTGCATTAACACCTATCTACCAAGTGGTTCAAGCGGTGCTGAGCGCCAACAATTCAAAGAGACCTGGATGGATGAATGGCGAGATTTTCTACGACCTCATCTTGAATCTGACAAACCGGTAATAGTCTGTGGAGATTTGAATGTCGCTCACACAGAAGATGATATTTGGAACCCAAAAGGCAATGCAAAAATGAGCGGCTTCTTGCCACAGGAACGACAGTGGTTTTCCGACCTACTTGGCGATGGTTGGCATGATGTCTTTAGAGAGCAACACGGCTCGGGCGTCAAAACCTACAGCTGGTGGTCAAATCGCGGTCAAGCACGAGCCAAAGATAGAGGTTGGCGCATAGATTATTTCCTGCTGAATGAGGCTGCTAACAAATTGGTCAAAGAAATCCGCATTGAACGCCAAGGGGGTCTCGAGATTTCCGACCATGCACCAGTTATTTTGGATATTAATTACTGAAATTTTCTTCAATATCGGCCAGTGCAATCATTAGTTCATCAACTCTATCGCGCAGCGATTGAATAGAGTTGTCTTGCACAGTAATGACAAGATTTGTTCCAGACTCGGTCTCTACCAAGTTTGCAGAGCAACCAGGTCTTGACGCGGCTGCAAGCAGGATAGTACCCAATTTTGGCGAACCAGTCCACTCGATAGTCGCTTGATAGGACTCGACCATGAGCAGTCGAAGGGGTGGGCTGATATGAGGATGACTCCTCGGCTAAACATGGCGAAGCAAGAGCCAAATTACGAGGTTCTTGCTGGTGCCGGGGGTGTCGCACTTGGTGAAGCAAGGACTAACCATGAAGGCCGAAAGGCGATTTTACTAGTTCGTGGAAATGAGGATACGAGCGAGTTTGAGAGCCTTGTTGATACTATGGGTATTTCAATCGTAGAAGCAATTCATCAGGCTGGCGAACCAGATCCAAAAGGTTACTTTGGTAAAGGTAGACTTCAAGATATTTCAGATGAGTTACGCCTAAGAGTTGATAGGCATCCATGGCAGGGTGTGGATTTGGTGTTGATTCACACAAATGCAACGCCTCGTCAATTGGTATCTGTTAGTGATGCAACATCGGTAGAAGTGTGGGATAGAGTTCGTCTTCTATTATCGCTTTTTACCGCTCACGCAAACTCTCTAGAGGCAAGAACTCAGGTCAGAATTGCCCGTCTTCAATCAGACAGAACCGTTCTTAGAGAGTTGGCAAATCAAACTACAACCGGCGAGAGGGCCGGATATGGTGGCGGTGGTGTGACAGCACTACAGGCTGTAATAGCAAATGTAAATCGTGAATTAACCTCCCTAAGAAGACGACAACTAAAGCATTCTAAGGCTCAAGCCGAACGTCGCCGACAGCGTACGAGAAGTGGCGCGGTAACAATTGGTATCGCCGGCTATACCAATGCTGGTAAATCCAGTTTTTTTCTCAAAATGTCGGGCAAAGAAGTTTTGGTTGAGGACAAGTTGTTTTCCACATTAGAAACCACGGTTGGCCGGCTTGCAACTAGTCCAAGAGTATTGCTTGCCGATACAATCGGTTTCGTGGACAATTTACCCAATGCCACTCTTGATGCATTTAGGGCGACACTTTCTGAAGCGCTTGAATGTGACATGCTGATGGTACTTGTTGATGCAGGAGACCCTTTCGACGAATTTGAAAGGAAGATTGCTGCCACACAGCGCGAAATTAATTATCGCTACTTCGGTGAGAATACATTGGATGATTTTAATGAGCGCAAATTAATGTGTGTGTTGACTAAAATCGAGACAATAAGTTCGGCGGAGTTGGCTGAAAAACAAGCCATAGTTCAAAATCATGGTTATCCAAACCCCTTGTCAATATCAGTTCATCAAAACCTTGGTCTGGCTGAGTTACAAGAGGCGATGCTTGAGGAGTTATTTGGTCAACCGGTAGTGATTGAACTGTCTTCCAGCCCAACCGGAAGGAGTGTAGAGGGATACTTATCCGATGTTTATGATGCTGGTATGATAATTGATAAGCAACGCCGGGAAAACGGCGATTTACTGGTAAAAGTATGGATAAGCCAACCATCACTTGCGAGGCTTGTCAGTAACTCAGAAGGCCGCATTGAAGTCAAGTAGGAAGAGGTTCTAGCAACTTCATGGGCGAGGAAGGAGACTCTAGCGATTATATCGATGAGTTGACAGGTCTCTCTGAACCATCCAGTCAACTAATGTTCAGCACTTCTGACTCGAAGCTAACTATCGAGATCAATGAACTTTCACGAGTAGGCAATTCCATTGCGGTTCTTATTCTGGTAACCTGCTTACTTGGGGTCATTAATGGCCTAGATTTTACCCAGTCCGAATCAGGTTTAGTCAGGCCCGATGAATTTGTATTCCGCTTTGCAGAGAATGCTCCGGATAAATCAGCGATATTCAATGGGCATGTGTACGACGACCAAGGTGAACCAATTGAAAATGCAACAGTGTATATTTCATGGTATCAAGGCGATTACTGGGTCACAAGTTCAAATCAAACCGATAAAGATGGATTTTTTCAGATGGAAAAATTAGACCCGGGGATTACCCGAGTCGATATTATTGTGGATAGAGATAATTTCAAAGACAGATTCTCGAATCGTGTATTACTTTCGCCGCCAGCTTTGTTTGAGCCATATGGGTTTACCACGATTGATTTTGATATGCCTTCACAACAAGAGTTCGCCAAACAAGACTGTGCTGATGATTCGCCAGATTGTAGTATAAGAGAAATAGATAACTCACCAAAGCAAATGAAACATCCACTAATGGATTCGGGGGCGACGCTGATTTATTCTGCCGTTGGGATTGGCTTTATTGGGCTAGGGTTGATTGCTGCTGGATTCACTGTATGGGCCATGAAATCCGGCTCTGTGTATCTATTAAGGACTGCTTCAGTTCTATCGTTTTTCACTATGGGACACTATTATTCTGCTTGTATGTTCAGTCTTGTCGCATTCATTTTGACATTCACTATCAGTAAGCCAAAACGGGTAATTAATTGAGAAAATTTTGAGCAATTATCCACTTGTATTATCATACTGGACCATCTAAGACCGACCATGAACATGGATGGCGCATGTTGGATGAGACGTTCTCTTGAAGAACCAGTTTCAGCGCTATTATTTGATTCATACAACAATTTGATTGCCGGTGGATGGAATGGTTGCTTAACTAAATGGTCGGCTGATGGTGATGAAATTTGGGGCGCTCGTTTACCGGACAGAGTTAGCAGTATCGCTGTAACTGAGAAATATGTTTTTGCAACCTCAGGCCTACATTTAGTAGCGGTAGATAATGAAACTGGAAGCGTAATTTGGCAGCATGCACTCGAGGGTAGTGCCGACCAAGTGGTAATACACAATGAGAGAATCATCACCACCTCTTCGGTCTACGATATTGAGCATAACGATTTCATCGATTCAGCAATTTGGTGTTATGATGATGCCGGAAAGAAGCATTGGGAAACTCATCTTGACGAGAGGCCATGGGTTATTCTCGACACTAAAGACAAACTGTTTGTCGGGCTTGGAAGACCAAAAATGGGAGCAGCAGTAGTCAATGATGACGGCAGTTTAGAATATTTAACACTCGAATCGGACTCACCAGTTACCGCTGGAACCGATTCATCATCAGGAGTTGTTTTCGGCCATTCCAACGGTGATTTAACCAAACCATCAGAACCTGTTAGAAGTGGTAACGGTCAATCGATAAGCGCTATTTGCTCAAGTAAAGAAGGTGCATTAGTCGTTTGTGATGAGTCACAAGTGACAAAACTCAATTCGTCAAATCAAATTGAATGGGTAATCGATGTTATCGGATTATCCGCTGTTGCTAACGGTTTTCCGATTGAGGGAAATCAAAGTGTTTGGCTTGGCATTCAAGACGGCATAAATGGCATCTTACACGTAATTTCTCAAGCCGATGGCGCGATTATTTCGACAATGCACTGCGGCAAAATAAACTGCATAACCGGGAACGCTAATCGGGTTGCTTTGGGTGATGAAAAAGGCGATATTTTCGTTTGGGAAGACGCGATGCTTAATCGACGGTTTGGCGATGATGCAAACGTCGAAGATGACGGTCACAGACAATCCATGCGAGACAAACTCAAGGCTTTGAGGAAACGTTAGTAGCGACCTGATTATCTAATCCTACAAGACGCAAAACATTCAACATCCAGTCTAATTTTTCCAACTTTTTAACCGGGTCGGTTTGTCCTGACCATTTCCCAATTTTTATCGTTGAAAATCCTATCAAAGTTATTTTATCTATATCTACTCCCAACGCAATCGCTAGACATACAGCTCGATCACCATCTGTGAAACCGCCGAAATTGTGCATTCCTGGAAATAACTCTGTTACTTGATGAGTGAGAATTAGGCGTGGTGGAAGCGGGTAATTACTCCATTCTTGCAAACTACTCTTCCATCGTTTCTGGTTATCCCCATGTGCGTGGGCAACAAATAGCATGTTGTTTTGGGCGACGTTGTCCAAATGTGGGTTGCCATCAAAATCTGTCACAACGCATGCAACATTTCCCATTCCGACAACTCCACCAACAGAGCCATCGGCCGCAATTATCACGCTATTTTCAAAATCGAAATCCAGAAAATCGTCATCGCTGACCGACGCACCAACGATTACTACTCGTTGAGCATCACGCAGTTTCACAGTCAAGGTTTCAAGTTGCAAATCTCTGTTTTTTGGTGACCAGTTGCCGACTCCAAATGGGTTTTCAGAAGTGAAAAATTTAGACATTGCTGCTGCACTATTGACATCATCCTGGTATTCCCAACCAAAATACTCTCGTACCTCAGTTTGGATATTCACCAATTCGACAAGCAAGTCATCGGCCACAGCACGGCCACCACAATCAGCCAAATGAAACAATATCATCGCGAGATTGATATGATTGTTAGATTGTCCCAACCTCATGCCGACTCCAAAAGTCGCTCCTCCGATAGACAACGAGGTGACTTTAGCAAGATACCCATTCCTGCCTCAGGCAACCGAATGGATACAAGGGTTAGCGGTTGCGAATGACATCGATTTAGATGAATTATTAGACGGGGAGTGGATGGAAAAAGCTCGTTCAAGAGCGCGGATTCGCTTGATAGATTCTATTGAATCAAAGGATGGCGTTGCTGTAGTCGGTGGTGACATATTTACCGAAGAAGGTCGTATTATCGAAGCATTTTCATTCTACTATGCGAGACTGGTAGTATTCGCCTCAGAGGATGAACGACTAATTTCTCGATGGGCTCAAGCAGAGGCTACCCGAGCCGAACAAGTTTTGACTAGGGATACTGAAAATCTTGAAATTATTGCTAAGACATTCATTGCTGATATTGAAAAAGACTCTGACCTCACTCAGCAAAATTTTGCAGTCAATCCGTCCAGTGCGCGAAAGTTGAGACAGAGCCAGGACGGCAATTTGTGGAAGATTGGACTATCTGATTTTATTGAAATTTGTCCGAAGATAACTGGTTCGAGATGGCGCTTAGCCAATACTCAGATTAGTAGAGGAAAAATCACTCTATACAATGAGCAACAATACTCTTCTTCCGCCAAGTTGGCTAGATTACTTAGAGAACGTATTAAGCATCACATAGAGCAAGAAGCCCTTCAGAAAATGAAAAATATCGACATGGAATTAGCATTGAGACTTGCAGAACCAGTTGGTATGGTTAGGAATCTTATGGCTAGCAAGGCTAGTGAAGCAATAACGTTGGTTGGTGCAGAGGAATCTGATTGGCCGCCATGTATGAGAAAGATCATTGCTGATTTAGCCAATGGGGTAAACGTGAATCATTTTGGTCGACTTTTCCTTGCGTCGATATCAGCAACTTTGGCTCTCCCAGAGGAATCTTGTATCGGCTTTTTTAGAGGTGCTCCAGATTTCAATGAATCTACTACTACCTATCAAGTCAATCACGTGTATAACGGAGCATACACTCCCGCTTCGTGTGGCAAACTCAAGGTAAACCACAATTGTCCCGTGCTGCCGGGCGATGACCGGTTATGTGATATCTCATGGATGGACCATCCGTTGAAGTACATTAGAGCAACTCAACGTTGGAAAGCAAGAAACCAGCAGGCAGAAACCATTTCTCGGCAGGATGATGTGCCGTTGGATGAAGAAAAAACGCCGGAATCCGCTTCGCCAGAATCTTCCGGAAAATCATCGGATGATTGAGCGAATCGCGCGAAGGATTTGAATTGTAGAACATATTAGCATCTACAACCAACGGTGAGTATCATGACCAGAACCTTAGTTTTGACCGTCGACCGAGACAACGATCTCGGAATCAAAACGGCAATCAGAGGTCCTGTTGTTGGTCGCCGGCAGGTGTTAACCGCAGCGCTAAAACTTGGCATTGCTGACCCAGAGGAAAGTGACACCAATGCCATCCTGGGTGCATTATCGCAGCACGATAACCTATCCGAATCATTAGGAGACGACGATGAGGTTGAAATTGCGATTCTGACCGGTGATGAGAAAGTCGGAATCCGTTCTGACCGTGCAATATCGGCACAACTGGAAGAAATAGTCACTACATTCCAACCCGATAAGGCAATCTTGGTCACTGATGGTGCTGAGGACGAATCGGTCTTGCCGATAATCCAATCTCAGGTGAGAATCGACCACGTAGAGAAGATAATAGTCAAGCAATCAAAAGGTATCGAAGGGACTTATTATTACATTGTTAAAGCACTTGAAGATCCAAAATGGCGAGCCAAAATCATGATTCCTTTTGGTTTAGTTTTGGCAATATTAGGACTTGGAATAATGCTTCCTGCAGAGATAGGTGGTATTGTTATCGGAGCTCTACCATTGGTAACCGGGCTGTATATCTTCAGCAAGGGAGCAGGAATTGAGACTACGGTAAACCGAGTAATTCAAGAGATGAGAGATAACGCAGACGCTGCCATGTTTTCATCGCTCCTGTGGACTGCAACGGTCTTTAGTGCCATCTTTGCTGTCGCTGAAGGATATCAAGAGTACACCCTTTTGGTTGCTGACAGTAGTACATCAGTCCTGTGGTTAGAAGTAACCCATGCTGCTTTGGCATGGATTGTCATTGCCTTCCTCACCTCGACGGCTGGATTCATGTTCTTACGACTGAGGAGAGGTTCTTTCTCTGGCCGTTTGATAGTTCTCAGCATCTTTGGCATGGTTGTATATTCATTTGTTGATTCTGCCCTGCAGATTTCAACTAACGTGCTCAATGGCCAGTCATACGAGTTTAGCGTAAACCAAATTCTTGATGATCTGTTCTACCCAATAATTTGGGTAGTAGTTCTTTGGATGGCAACTACCATCAAGAATTCACTCCAAGCCAAGCAAGCCCAATCAGAAAGGTACTGGGGAATATAATCACAGGATGAATCTCGGCAGATGTTTGGCCATAGTCTTATGGCCAACGACCCCAACTAAAACCCCGTCTTGGTTGACCACAGCGATTTGATTCAAGTCATGAGTGAGCATTAATGCTCCTGCTTTTAGCAGCGGAGTATTAGTTCTAACCGTGAGTGGCGGGAGGTTAATCAGCTGCTTTGCTGGTACACTCAGCATCCATGCTACAGAGCGCTCAACATTCTTTTTAGCGACTATTTTCAACATATCAACCGCATGAATTCTCCCCATTGGAACGCCTTCCTTGTTTACCACGAAAACGTGGTCCCAATCGTTTTGCGTTAAGTCGTCTAAGACGTCAGCCATAGTGTCTGAGCCAAAAACCCAATTCGCATCGATCATGGTTTCTCGGCAAGTAATACTTCGAACGAACTTCGATCGTTCTTGGGGAGACATTTTATCAACTTTATTTCGTGAAGATTTTTTCATCTTAGATCTACTCATCCCTTGGTCCCTCAGCCCATCGCCAAAGCCAGTTATTTTTGAAGTCTTCCAATGTATATATCATACTTTAGCCGACTTTTTATTGCAATCTGTTATTACTCAAACTATCTAAACTATCTAAAGGGGCTTTGTTATCCTAGCAAATATGACAATAATCTCGCCTGAGGAATTTACCTTACTGATGTCTTTGTCGGGTTATGAACAAAATCTCAAGGCGACTAATATAGGCAAAAAATACGGGATGAGCGCAGGGCAAATCATCGCCATGTTGCCCAACCAACCAGCATCATCCGGCACCAACATAACTAATGTCAGTATGCCAATTCAACCTGGGCGACGCTTCGAATATGATCCAAGTCCAGAAGCTAAGGATCGCCGAGTTAATGTGACACAGGCCGTAAACTGTCCCAGTTGTGGTGCAGCACTTGGTATACCGGCAATTCGACCGATTAAGGTAACCTGCCCACAATGTGCCGAGGAACATATCTTCCATCAATAAGCGGCGCTTTCAATAATGCAAGCCGATAGGGTTTGACATGGAGAAGATGAACCCCGCGTTATGGCAATATGCACCAAATAATTCACCGCTCCCGTTACCAAACACGCCTTTCCTGTGTGGTAAAACATCGTTACTGCCACTGGAATATAAGTCAACAACTACCGAAACAATATCACTCGAGCAACTGATTGAATCAGTAAGCCACGCTGGCATTGAAGATACCACCTTAGAAGATTATCTTGCGACAAATAATGCGCCCTTAATGGGAGAAAGGAAGCCTATTTTATTACTCGGTGAATTAGCAAACCCCTTCCAATTGTCGCGATTAAATTTGGGATTTATACCTGTCATCAATGTAAGAATTAGCGGGCTTTGTCGTACCTATGCGGACGGTTTGGATTCACGCATGATAAGGCCTGGAGTACATCATATCACTTTAGCAAGAACCAATGGTTGGTGGGAGACAACCCATCTTGGATTTGCTACACTGGCACAAATGAAACAAATGGTCGAATGGCTCAACAGTGGTCGACGCGGAGAGTGGCGCCCAGTAAAACCCAATGAGGGCATGATTAGGGTCGAGAATGAGTTCCAACTGAGGCACCCCACAGCAGAATCGATGGCTTGGGATGGCAAAACTGAAACCTGTACCGATGAGGAACCAGAACCAAATGGGCCCGCTTTTGATCTTACACAGGTCATGGTACCAATTCACATGAAGTACGGTTGCTACGATAGTCGAGGCAAAATAATTCGCTGTATTCACGTGGGTCAACGAGAATTTCATACCAATTTATTCAGGCGGGGCTCGTCCATGCGTTGGCAAGATATTTTGGAAATAGTCTAGGGCTCCCATGGACCTCCCAATCTAGCGGTTATATACTGCTAAATGCAATGTATTAATGATACAAATGAAAGGCAAAGGTTCACAAAAACAAGCCAGACTTGAACGTCTAAAAGAGGAGATTGTTGAATACGTCACCGATGTTCCTGACTGCTCTGCCGCAGATATTGTTCATTATCTGTCTAACGAGCGCAGAATGCGTAATCATGGTTTAACCACAAGGAAAGTGGGACTGTTTATACCTCGTTATTTATCGGATCTTATCGGATTTAAACTCGACAATACCACAGGAAAACGACTCTACAGACTCGCCGCATGAACGGCACATTCATTTTGATTAACCCACTGGGGTAAATATGGAATGGCCATCTGAGACTTACGCAAAGTCACTGTTTCCAAGTTTGCCATCAACCAGTGATGGGCTTAAACCGGTTCTACCAAATGATAAACCGGTATGGGAAATATTTGCTGGTGGTTCAGATGCATCACTAAAACATCAAATCAAGTCAATCGACTCAAGTTTACTGACACTTATCGACCGAAACACACTTTCACCAACTATAACCTTCGATGAATCTAACGGAGCAGTTTTGATTGAAGAAGGAGCAAAAATTGGGCCGTCAACGCATTTTGTCGGACCTTGCTTCGTTGGTAACGCGGCAATAATTCGCCATGGAGCATATATCCGAGAGAACGCTTGGATTTGTTCAACAGCCATCGTTGGCCATTGTTCGGAAGTGAAGCATTCAGTGTTATTACCGGGCGCTAAGGCGCCACACTTCAACTATGTTGGAGACTCCATACTTGGACGGGGGGTAAATTTGGGCGCTGGAGTAAAATTGAGTAATCTAAGAAACGATGGTACTGAAGTAATTCTTAGAGTTGGAGAGTCAAGAGTGCCCAGCGGCTTACGCAAATTTGGTGCCATACTTGGTGAAAACTGCCAATTGGGCTGTAATGCCGTAACTAATCCAGGGACCGTATTGGGCCCAGATAGTATCGTATGGCCAAATGTGACAGTTACCGGAGTTCATGCTAAATCGTCGATGCATAGGTGATTCGATGGCATTGAATTTATTCGGTACTGACGGGATTCGCGGCAAGGTCAATCTTAAGATTAAATCTGAGAAAACCGCGATAACTAAATTGCTGGATGAACGGGAATTTTCTCCACCGATTCTTAGGCTGATTGGTGAATCCCTCGGGCGCACAACAGAAGATGATTCAAACGGTAAACAGAGAGTAGTAATCGGTTGGGATGACCGACCCGCTAATGAAGAACTAGCTGCGCATCTAACTGTCGGTTTGAATCTCGCTGAATTTGAAGTAATCCACATCGGCATGTGTGCAACCCCATTGCTACACTATGCAACACTACATTTCGAAGCCACCTATGGTTGTATGATTACAGCCAGCCACAATCCTGTCGAAGATTCTGGGATTAAGATATTCACAGAATTTGGCTATAAGACCACGCCAGAATTCGAATCAGAGTTGTCGCGGAATGCAATTTCACTTTCCCAAGAAGAGCGAGAAATAGATCGCATTGACTGGGTAAAACTTGAACTTCCAGCGGAACGGTTTGAAGCAGCAGATTGGTGTTTAGAACATCATCCAGCGTGGCTGAGTCGTCGGCGCCAAGAATTAGAGAAGTTGACTAATACAGTGTTTTCGTCTGGTTCAAACATTGCCCAACCATTGTTAATCGACTCATCAAGAGGAACCGGTCAATTTTGGCTGGCAGATTGGTTGACTCAAAATGGGATGCCTGCGGTTGAGGTTAGTCAATCAGCGAGCGCCTTGAATGATAATTGTGGTGCTGGAGATTTTTCACCTACTGAGCAGTGGACTTTTGCAGAGGCCAAAGCTTCTAACCACATCTTGATTAGGCAATTAACGCAAACAACACCCGGCGTTATTGTGGCTGCGGCCTTGGATGGGGATGGTGACAGATGTTTACTAATTGAGGCAACTGCAACGGGTTTTAGCGTAATTGATGGTGATAAAATCGCTGATACATTTGTTAATTGTGTAACAAATGCAGGCCATGAATGGCATTTAGCAGCAAGTATAGAATCGGATTTATCGCTAACTTCGAATCTGGGAAGATTTCCCAAACCAGTTAGCGTCAGCGAGACTGCTGTAGGAGACCGTTGGCTCTCAGTCAAACTGTCTGAGCAAGAGAATCATCAGTTTAAATCTGGTAAATCCCAACCAGAGGTTATCGGAGTTGAAGACTCTGGTCACGTGGTACTTGCCTCTCCGCACCCGAAATTGTCCGAAAAATGGTCGCTTGTTGGTGATGGCGCAATGACTCTGATAGCATATTTACTTGCATTTTCAAATCATGAATCATCAACAGCCATGAGGCGCGGTTGGAAACTTCGTCAATCGGTCAAGCATGTGGAGCGAAGTAAGTGGGACGGGAACAACCAACTATCGGACATGGTTGAGGATACTCTGCGAACCAATCTTCTGCACCATGCTGAGGTAACTAAATGGAAGCGCCAAACGGTTGCTGGAGAGAAGAATTTGATGCTAATCAGTTGTTTGTTTAACGGAGCAAAGTTGTCTATTGGAATAAGGAACAGCGGAACTCAAGCGAAGATATCAGTGTCCGCTAGATTGGAGCATGGCGGCAGAAATGATGGCATTGAGCAAGTAATGGATTTGGTTTGTAATATGTTAGCCAAGCATATGACTAACCATTGATTATTTCTTTTTCATAGGTCTGATTCAAGTATGTCACGATACCAAGCAGTATCGAAGATGCAATTAGTACAGACAACATTGCTTCTATTCCCGCACCTGTGCTAAACATAATCATTGCTACAATCCATGCTAATACCATGTCTAATGCACCAAATACTCGCCAGGATTTTCGCATTACTAAGATGCCACTGACCCATGAGGTGGCCGAACATATGATGAGCAGGATCGCTACTACAGCTAATCCATCCCAACCAAATCCAGCTGGTACCAGTAGCAAATGTACCGACCATAATCCAGCAGCCAGCCAGATGCCAGAATCAGTAGCAATTGACCAAATCACGAAACAAATAGAAATTCCGCCGGTTACTGTGGCAATTGCGTGAATATCAATAGGAGCTAATCCGATTGGCTCTAACGCCCAATACATTAGTCCTGATAGTGCAATGGGAACTAAAAGCCAAGAGACCATCACCGGAGCAGGTTGAATCCAATTCCAGCCTCGTCTAATAACGAAAGCTATGGCTAATAATCCAGCAAAGCCAACTGAAATGATGCCAGCAAAGATTACCCATGCTGCACGCCCGACAGCGCCTCTGTGGTCTTCCAATCCACGCACTATCCGTTGTTTCTCAACCCAATCGTAGGCAAGTACGCACGAGACAAGCACGACTTCAACAAATAATATCGGTAAAGTCCAATCAATCAAACCACCATCAAACGGGTCTACTCTGTACATGATTGGCACTTCCCCGCCAATAACCAAAGCAAAAATTCGGTCAACTACCAATAGATAGACAACACCCTCTACCGCATTTGGAATTCGAAGCCCGAGGTCGTTTCTGCCGATTAGACCGATGCTAGCAAGCACACATAGTCCAACTGTAATGACTGCGAGGTGCTTGGCATCATCAAGGCCCACCACCGAATCAGAAATTCTTCCAGCGAGATGGACCAATACTAAACCCGCCATTGATATCGCAATAGGCAGTTCTATTCCAGCGATATCGGGTAACCTTAGACCGATATCATTTGCTCTAATTCTTGCTAAGGCGATGAATAATATTGAGACAATTACTGTGAAGGCTAGCACTAGATAAGCCATCGAGGTTGTGAATGAGAGATATACAGCCGCAAGTATGGTAGTGATGAGGAAAGCAATTACTATCACAGGCCTATGATGAATATCTCCAAGTTCCAAATCATACTCTCCGGTAGTACCTGCTCGTTTGGCTCGCTTTCGTTGCTTTTCTACAAGATCCAACATTTCAACATCTATCATCTTGAGTTTGGCTTTGTTATCTTGAACCTCAAGCAGGGTTGAAGCATCTCCCTTCTCTACTGCTTGTGTTTCGACAAATTTTTGCAAACGCTGCTGTTTTTCTTCGATTCGCGACAATCTCTCATCGCGTTTCGCTAACGAACGCATCTCACTGCGGAACTCACCCTGTATAGCTAAGTAGGCTCCAGAGCCAATGAATGCCAGAATGGTAACAAGCAGAACGATGGCAGATTCTTTTATTTGAGCAGTAATTGCCATAATGGCAAGCAGTGCAACGGCTGAAATTGCCGGAGGGAGTAATTTATCAAGGGTTGCAGCCCGTTTGAGATAAAATACCAATCCAACCAGCGTAATTGATGTCAGAATATACAAATTTGTCTTTTCAGTCGGTAATATGGAACTACCATCAAGCAGCATCAAATTCAATGGTTCAAGAGCAATAATGAGGAAAAGCCCTGAAAGCAAACCCATCATTAGTGTCAGTAATTGTCCGGGTAGTACTTCGAATTTTTTCAAAGCTTCAGCGTCAAGGCCAGAACTTTTCATTTTGTCAGAAGCAAGTAGTAAAACGCCACTGGTAATTACTAAGGTGATGGCCCACAGTCCTTGCTGACCATAAGTCCAAGACAATGCGATTGCTGAAGCACCCCATATTGTCATCAAAGAGCGAGGTTTTCCTTTGTGTTTACCAAGTAGGACCATTACTGCATGACTTATCATCAATAGAGGTAACACCCCAAACAAGCCAATAGCAGGCAGGGAACCAGGTCTAGTTATTGACCACGTAACAAAGAGAGCAAGCAGGAAACTCAAATTCCATAATTGTAATACTTCAGAATCTCTCAACCTTGCTCCTAATTCAGACATACCGCTGAATCTCGATGCTAAATTGAACCCAGTATCGCCGTGTTTGATATTTACCCAAATTTGTTGAGACAGCAGAATCAACATCCAAATTGCTAGGTCATATTGTTCAATCAATATCGGAATGTAGTCTGCTGAGACCAAACGATTTTCAACATCTGTTGCGAAGAATAGTAGCCACAACCAAGGCCCAACTACAGCAGTGCCGGCAATCGATGGCGAATCACGATACATTGACAATTGGGCTAAACCTACCCAAACAATCCCTTGGCTTACTAGCAGGGTTCGAGCACCGCTTCCGGCATCATCAGCCGGGATAAGCAAGGTTAGCAATATAACAATCATTAGGCCACCCGCCCACAGAACGTGGTCGGAAACCGCCGTTTGGTTGCGTAGTAGAGCGCCAGCCGTTAGTGCTGCTGTAAGCGCAGCATAGATGCTGTATGGGCGCAAGCCATATGGCAAATCTAACTCAACTATACCGCTCTCTAATATCGCCAATCCGAACAATAGTAACGGCGCAGGAAGGACGATGAGCGGGAGTAACCTCGGCCATTCAACGCCTCTTACAACTAGATAAGATGCGCTAAATGCAGTCAACAACAATACTAACTGAGCCAATGCATAACCAGTCTCAAGGCGATTTGCTGCCACTGCTAACAGGGCACCAATCATACCTAGTCCAACAGAGACCGACCATAACCCAGGTTTACCAAGGCCTAAGGATTTGAAAGCGTCTGAAAACCAGTTGTTTTTGTCAACAAATCTCGCTGCCATTGTTGAATTAGTTGCTGTAACGCAAACCATCAACAAGAATAGCAACAATTCATCCTCGAACGGGAGAATCTTGAGGCCAAAAACGTCCCAGTTATCCGAAATAGCGTGTATTCCAACCCAGAGATAGGATACTGCGATACCCATGCTTGCAAGGTTTCCGGAGTTTCTAATGATGGCTAAACCATGAAGTAAAATAGTTCCAATACCAATCATTACCGCTACGCCAAATTCGCCATAAACCGCACCTGCCGCACTGCCAACAACAAGAAGAATAAGTGTCGCTTGTGCAGCAATTGCATCTTCGTCATGGCGTTGAGCAATGCCAATATTTAGAACAACGCCAAACAGCAATAATACGCCGAGCAAATTATCTTCATCGGCAAACGAAAAACCTTCTAGCCAGCCCCAATGCCACAAATCTAAGGCTAGGCCGTAAATCAATTTCATCGAAATAATTACCCACGTAACGCCCAGAATTCTCATATTTGGGTTTGGAATCCATTTTTCCCCAAGATATAGTCCAATTATTGCCATAGCACTAAGTCCAATTGCACCGAGTATTGGGTCAAGTACGGTACCAACTATGGTACCAATTAGCGACCAAGAGAATACCATGGCAACTAATAATCCAAAACCCAAACGCTTCTCACCGTGAACTGCTAGGTCTGAAACGCTGTCCATCTCTGGAGCCGTCTTTACTGTACCATCCTTTTGAACGGCGCCGGGCAGATCGAAATTTTCTCCACCTTTGGAAAATATTTCAGCAATTTCTCCCATGGCAATATCTTGCTCTTCTACTGTTGATGGCTCGATCTCTTCTGATTTATCTTGTTCACTGTCATCAGCAACCATGAATGAAGATATATCGAGCCCTCGGGCTCTTGAAAATGACTTCTTCCGAATTAGTTCGTCTCGAGAATTTTTTTTCTCAATGAGCTCATCTCGCCCATCTATATCCTCAGACATACAACCTCTCGTCAGCGTTCATCTATTCAATCCTCACCCTGCTTTTCTAATTCTTCGATGGTTTTTGCCTATTGAAAACTGCCTCCAAGTTACATGGTTAGGCAACACCATCAATCGAAAAAGACAAAGACGACCTCGACCACGATTCAGCATGGCCGAAGTCTTGGGCTCGCATCTTGGCGACCTGTCTGCGCACGGACTGAACTGTGCAGGTAACATCCACTGGAATCTACCGGTTGAAGAACTTGTAGAGATGGCAGTCTCTCGTCATGAAGGAGTTTTTAGTGCTCACAAGGCATTGGTTACCGAAACCGGCGAGCGAACTGGACGTTCTCCAAATGACAAATTCATTGTTGACGAACCAACAACAAATAGCGATGTTAATTGGGGTGATGTAAACATCTCCACCGATATTGAGACGTTCACAAGAATGCGAGCAAAAGTCATAGATTATTTATCAGCCCGTGAAGATTTATTCGTACAAGATTTGTATTGTGGAGCAGATATGTCCGAGGCATTGCCGATAAGAGTAATCAACCAAAACGCATGGCACAATGCTTTTGCAAGAAACATGTTCATCAGGCCATCAAAAGAACTACTTTCATCCCACGCGCCCGAATTTACGGTATTCCATGCTCCACATTTTGAAGCCAGTAAAGAAGACGGTCTCAACTCCCAATGTTTTGTAATTGTTAACTATCAAGCCGGGGAAGTTTTGATCGGCGGTACAAGGTATGCCGGAGAGATAAAGAAATCTATTTTCTCGGTCATGAACTTAATCTTGCCTAAGAAAGGAATCCTTCCAATGCACTGCTCTGCCAATACTAACGGCGAAAATACCGCTATTTTCTTCGGACTTTCCGGTACTGGAAAAACCACACTCTCAGCGGACCCAAAGCGAGCACTAATTGGTGATGATGAACACGGATGGGGTTCAAACGGAGTGTTCAACTTCGAAGGCGGATGTTATGCCAAATTAATCGATTTATCGGAGGAAGATGAACCTGAAATTTTTGGCACAACCCGCAAATTCGGTTCTATATTAGAAAACATAGTGATGGATGAAAACGGGGTTCCGGACTTTACCGATGTTTCAAAAACCCAAAACACAAGAGGCTCATATCCAATAGAGTTCATCGATAATAGGACCAGTGATTCCACTGGAGGCCATCCACAAAATGTCATCTTTTTGACCTGCGATGCATTCGGCGTCCTGCCACCAATTTCAAGACTAACTCCTGAGCAGGCAGCTTACCATTTTATTTCGGGATATACTGCGAAAGTAGCCGGAACAGAAGTCGGAGTAAAAGAACCTCAAGCGACTTTTTCTGCCTGTTTTGGCGAACCATTCATGCCGATGCACCCGGGAGTTTATGCAGACTTATTATCAAAGAAAATGGAGGAGCATAATGCAACAGCGTGGCTGATTAACACTGGATGGTCTGGAGGGCCTTACGGAGTTGGTAACCGGATGAAAATAAAGTATACTCGCGCGATGCTGAATGCCGCACTTGATGGCGAGCTGGACGATGTCTCCTATGTTGTCGATGAGCGATTTGGATTCGCTGTGCCAACTACATGCCCTAATGTCCCAAGCGAGGTATTACAACCAATCCAAACTTGGAGCGATTCAGATTCTTATAATAATACAGCAGACAACCTTGCCGAGATGTTTGTGGCTAATTTCAAGCGTTACGAAGACGGTGTATCAGAAGCCGTTAATGCCTCATCACCCAAATCATTGGCAAAATGACTTGAATCCCGTAGTTTGATAACTTAGCGGCGCGCACACTACATTGTGAGCGACATGCGTAGTGTACGATTTATTGTTGGACTTATGTTTTTGATTACCGCGTTATCTCCAATGGCCAGTATTCATTCGGCGATTGACAATTCCGGAGATGAAACCAAAACCAATCAATTTGGCGAGCCAATTTTAGACGATTTGAGAAAGCAGATAAAAAATGCAGTAGGCCAACCATGCCCGGCAATTCAAAATGACGGGGGCTCTCCAGGTGATGCAGGTAACGCAACTACGAATACTGCTAAAGACCTAGGAGCGAATCCAACCATTTCGTTCACTGGCTGTGCTGATACTGCAGATGTCGAGGACTGGTATGAATTTACCATGGATCAAGATTACAATGTTGAAGCGACCATGACTAACTATGCTAACGATTACGATTTGTATCTCGTTTTCGAAGATAACGGTTCATATTACATAGCCGATAGTTCAGAATTTAGCGACCCTTCAGAATCTGTTTCTAGTATTGGCTCAACGATTGAATCGACGCCTAATACCTATTGGATTGTAGTCTTACCATATAATCAAGGAGGAGGTTCTTCAATTGGGGATTATGATTTGGATATTTGGACAAATTACACCGAATCTTGCATCGATTGGTTCAACCCTCAAAATGATGCTAATACTGGCCAAGACGCACCGCAAAATTGGACAGACTCTCCAACTAACTTGGGCAATAATATCACCGCCACATATACAGGTTGTTTAGATGGTAATGATGGCGGCGACGTTTTCGCTTTTGATGTGCCATTGAATCATACAATCACCGTTACTTTGGCAATGGATAATGGAGTAGACTTTGACTTACTCCTCCACCAAACAAACGGCTCAACAATCGATACATCCGGAGCATTTGGTGATACTGATGAGTTTGTCACTTCCGAGGGAACAAGTTTTGAAAATCAACAAGGAACATATTATGTTAACGTCTCACATTATGCTGGCAGTGGCAACTATACTTTGGATGTCTATACCAATTATAGTGTTCCAATCCCCAACCTCGCAATCGAGAATGTTACTTTCAACACTGCAGCAAATCCAGGTGACGTAGTGCCATTCGATGTCACCGTGGTAAATGATGGAACTTTAGATTTAACCGACGCATTCATGGCCGAAATAATCCTTAGCGTTGATTTAACGAATACTTGGGTAGATCACAACTTAGGCAACGTGACATGGTCTTCTGGTCTACCGATCAATGCAACCCAAATCTTGACTGTCAATGGCGCGATTCCGAGTAACATTGTGCAAGGTGAATACAGGGTATTCGCGGTTCTAGACAGTGATGAAATGATATCCGAAAAGAGCGAGAGTGACAACACAGTTCGCGCAGCAGATACTTTAGCAGTGGGTAATGGAGTGAATGCTTGTGCAACTCCGCAAGACGATGCTGCACTGGGCGGCGATGCAGGTGACGTCGTTGCTACAGCATTTGATTTAGGCTTAGATGTTGAAGCGGAAATTAGGGGTTGCATAGATTCAACCGATGAAGAAGATTTGTACAAAGTTAGCATAACAGCAAACCAACCGCTCGAAGTGACTTTGGTTACGGCACCGATATCCGGCGCCGATTTTGATTTGGAACTCATGTTACCCAATGGCAGTGTAATCGATCAAAGCCTTTCCACCGGAGACGATTTTGTTACCTTAGAGGACACAGACTTTGAATTTACAGCAGGCGATTATTACATCAATGTAACTTACTATTCCGGATTTGGCACCAGTAACCCCGGTGGAACCTACCGCTTACTCATTGGTGAACCTGATCAGTCAACTTATGTGCCACCATTTTCCTGTGGTACTCAGAATGATTTGGGACTCGGTCAAGATGCAACAGCCTCGGGAATACCTCTGGGAACGAACAACCCAATCAGTGGCACCGGTTGTTTGAGTAATTCAGACACAGAAGATGTTTTTAGTTTCGAGATAGATGATTACAAGAATGTGGAAATAAACTTCAATACTACGACAGATCTGCCATTTACAGCAACACTGACAAATGTAGCTGGCGACTTGATTGCCTCAGTTGACAATACCAGTTATGGACAATTATTTGCTTCTCTTGGCAATGAAACATTTGAGGGACAAAGCAATACCTACACGCTTACAATTGACTCTAATGGAGGGCAAGGCAACTACGATGCCGAGATTATAATTGCTGATGCAGCACTACCTGATTTAGTTCCTGAGTCACTAGTATGTCCAACCGTCGAAGCATTTACTGATGAGGAAATAACAACCCAATGGGCGATAAACAATGCCAGAGGACCTGGATACGGCGCTACATTGGTGGTACTAATTGAATTAATCAACTCGGATAACGAGACTGTTAACACAATTTACTCCTCCGAAGCGGCTGCTGAGAATCCTGCAGTTACCAATGCAATGTCATACAATCAATCCAATGTGCAAGATAGCTTCGCCTTCTTCACTATTCCAACCGCCACCCCGTCGGGAGATTATCGATGCAAACTAATTATCGATTCAAATGACGATGTGCCGGAAACAGATGAATCAAACAACATCCACTTTTCTGAGCCGTTTTTCATTCAAAACGAGGAAGAATTGTGGGCCAACGATGTTGACAGAGACGGGTTTAACTCGACCGATGCGGGCGACGGGATAGTCGATGATTGCCCTAATAATCCAGGAACTTCAACAATTGACAGATACGGATGTCCCGACTTAGATAGTGATGGAGTTTCCAACGACAACGACATTCTACCAAATGACCCAACTCAATATTATGATTCAGACGGCGACGGCTTTGGCGACAATCCAATCGGAACCAATGGTGACCAATGTCCAGACGTAGCTGGGGTTTTCAGCGGAGATAACGGTGTAGGTTGTCCGATACTTGACCTCGACTTTGATGGCGTGTTAAATGAAAACGATTTGTGCCCAGAGACTCCTATTGGCGTGATTGTTGATTCAGAAGGCTGTGAGATAGTTGAAGAGCCCCAAAACAACGATACGGATGACACAAATAACAACGATACTGTAGGGCCAGTAGATCCTGTAGACCCAGTAGACCCCGACGATAATACCGGTTCAACAGACGACACAACCGATGCTAGCGATGAGGCAGAATCAGAGGCTGGAATATTCGGCATGTCATACACTCTAGTTGGAATTATTGGTGCAGTAATTGTTTTACTAATCATTAGTCTATTGTTGGTGAAAGGTAGAGGCTCAAAGAAGGATGCTTTCGCAATGCAAGAAAAGGCATACGCTGAGGCTGGTTACGCGGCTGTCGCCGGCATCGGTGCGGTAGACGCTTCGATAACCCCAGAGCAACTTGCGTATGAACAGCAGTTGATTGCTGCAGGTTATCCAGCAGACTATGCTCGCGCATATGCTGACCAACACTTCAGGCCGTGGCTAAAGCAATAATCCAAAGGCAATACTCATGACCTGCCGATATGTGGCAGGCTTATGCAGGTAATGATGAAGACAAGTGCAGGAGATATCCTAATCAAGTTATACGCAGACGAGGCGCCAGAAACCGTTGGAAATTTTGTAAAATTAGTAGAAATGGGCCATTATAACGGCTTACATTTTCATAGAGTGATTGAAGATTTTATGATTCAAGGCGGTTGCCCACACTCAAAAGATCCAATGTCACGTAGAGCCGGAACAGGCGGCCCTGGTTGGCAAATCCCTTGTGAAGCATCAGCTCTGGCTTTGAAGCATGACCGCCCAGGAGTCCTATCGATGGCAAATGCGGGAAGAAATACCGGGGGCTCCCAATTTTTCCTAACCACAGTTGCTACACCATGGCTGAATGGTAATCACGCAGTGTTTGGCGAAGTGGTAGACGGTATGGATGTTGTATCCGCAATTGAAAGATGTAGAAAACTTCCAGGCGACAGGCCAGCAGAACCGCAACAAATAATCAGTTGCACAGTTGTACAGTGAGCATGGCAATCTTAGTTATCCACGGCGGTGCTGGTGGTGATGGGCCATGGCTTGGTAAAACCCCGCTTGACCCTGGACGAATTGATTGCATGAAGCAGGTGCTAAAGGTCGTAGGAAGGAGATTAGAAAGCGGCGAAATCGATTGCCTAGAAGCCGTTACATTAGCGGTAGAAATGCTCGAGGATGAACCCCTATTCAATGCGGGACAAGGCTCAGTAATTGGCGAAGATGGCTCAATTACCATGGATGCGTCAATCATGCGTGGCCTTGACAAAGCAGCAGGATCTGTAATCAATGTAACAAAACTGCGACACCCAATCAGGGCCGCGAATTTTATTTTACAACGAGGCTGGCCAGTAATGCTGAATAGTTCAGCTGCGGACGATTTTGGCATACTTTCCGGAGTAGAACAGGTTAGTCAGGAGTGGCTCAAGACCGAACTTAGACAGGGACAATGGAATCAATGGAAGCAAAGCAAATTAAATCCAGGAACAACTGATGAAGACGATTCTGTACTCGACCATGATTTAGAAGGTAGAGTTTCTACCGAATTTTCTGACGAAGGTATGGGTACTGTTGGGGCAGTAGCACTTGACAGCAACGGCAATCTTGCAGCAGCGACATCAACTGGTGGCATGACCGGTAAACCCGTTGGCAGGGTTGGAGACACTCCAATCATTGGTGCAGGAACGTGGTCTGATGATACAATAGCAGTTTCCTGTACAGGCGTCGGTGAAGCCTACATTCGCACCTGTGCAGCTCATAGTCTTGCAACAAGTTATCATTCGAGTGGCAAACTGACTGAATCAGCAGATAAGGTGCTTGACGATGTTGCACCATTAGGTGGCAGAGGGGGTTTAATCGCAGTAACTTCGCATGGCCAATTAACTATGCCGTTCCAGACTCGATTGATGTATCGTGGGTACTGGGATAACTACAACATTAAAGTGGGCATTGGCCCTGAATTCGAACCATAGATATTATTTAATAATTAATTATTAAGCGCTTACTATGTCCAAGCATAGAGTAGGAGATAGGCGAATAATCAGTATAAGCATACCTGAAGACTTAGCGATAAGACTTGATCGCAGTGTCGGTAAAGGTAAATTAGGCCGTAGTGCAACAATTGCTAAGATGATTGATAGTGCTCTAAACCCACAAAAGAAGCAAAGAATAGAAAAGGCTGCCCAACCAAGAAAAAATACTACCACTGGAGTGAGAATTGAAAGTGACACAATGGGAGACCTTGAGGTTGCTAGTGACAGATATTATGGCTGTCAAACCGCGAGATCATTAATCAATTTTGACATCGGTAATGATACAATGCCAAGAGGAGTAATACGGTCTTTCGGAATTCTAAAACAAGCGGCAGCAAAAACGAATGTGGCGCTTAAACAACTAGACTCAGATGTGGGCCAATTGGTCATCAAAGCAGCCCAAGAAGTAATTGATGGAGATTTAGACGACCATTTCCCACTGCGAATTTGGCAAACAGGGAGCGGAACACAATCCAATATGAATACGAATGAGGTAATTGCAAATCGAGCCATAGAAATAGCAGGCGGTGTGCTTGGATCGAAAGACCCAGTCCATCCAAACGACCATGTGAATCGAGCCCAGTCATCGAACGATACCTTTCCAACAGCAATGCATATTGCTTCAGCCGAAGCCTTCGTACATGATTTACTACCAAGCGTTCGAGCATTGAGGAATGCTCTGAATTCCAAAGCGCAAAAATGGTCAGAGATAGTCAAGATTGGGCGGACGCATTTGATGGATGCAGTTCCATTGACATTAGGCCAAGAAGTATCGGGCTGGGTTGCTCAGTTGGATGCAGATTTACGCCGACTAGATTTTGCTTTGGATGATTTGTTTGAATTAGCATTGGGCGGCACTGCAGTTGGCACCGGTTTGAACACACACCCTCTGTTTGCTCAGATGGTGGCTGATGAAATCTCTAACATAACGGGCTTGAGTTTTGTCAGTGCTGATAATAAATTTGCTCAGTTAGCCGCACATGATGCTGTTGTAGCAGCCAGTGGAGCTTTGAATACATTAGCAGTCAGTCTAATGAAAATAGCGAACGATATTCGATGGCTTGGTTCAGGCCCACGATGTGGACTTGGCGAACTTGCGCTACCAGCAAATGAACCAGGGTCATCAATTATGCCCGGCAAAGTCAATCCAACACAAGCAGAGGCCATGACTATGGTTTGTTGCCAAGTAATGGGTAACCACACAGCAATAACGGTTGGTGGTTCACAAGGAAATTTTGAGTTGAATGTCTACAAACCGATGATGATTCACAATCTATTACATTCAGTACGTCTGTTAACAGACTCCTGTCGCTCGATGCGCGAAAATTGCGTTGAAGGCCTCGAACCAGTACACGATAGTATTAGCAATCATCTCGAAAATTCCTTGATGCTCGTCACAGCATTGAACAACCACATAGGTTATGATAAAGCCGCAAAAATTGCGAAAAATGCTCACCAACACGGTTTGACATTACGTGCTTCCGCTTTGGAGCTAGGCTATCTAACAAACGAAGAATTTGATGAATGGGTAAGGCCAGAACAAATGACAGGACCCTCAGTCAAGTAATCATAAGAAATCAGATAACGATAACTGCCTTGCTCGGTCGTTTTGGAACAGCGAGTTTGTGCTATTTGCCAACCATTCTACATTTTGCTTGGTGTAGGTATCGACGCCATATTTCTCCATAACGTGCTGTGTAACTTTGATGTATTTTCTCACTGCTCCTTCAGAAACGGTCAGCGCAAGATTTCCGTTACACAAATCGCCATGAGATTTGGCAATTCCAAGCGAGCCAAATCCGGCATTATTAGCATTACTTTGTTGGATGCATTTCCCTGAAATGGGTATTCTGCGGTATGAATGTCCGCATTTGAGACATCTTACTTTTTGTCTTGCAAAGGCATTGAGATTACCTCTAAGATCTGGTAAAAAGTGTGAACGAATCACGCTTGATGCAACTTTTCTAACATCTACCGCTCGAAGTCTGTGTCCCAAATCAAGTTGTCCGTTCATCTTGTCTACCATGGTATCAAGAGTCTTGTATGCGGAGAGTTCCGGACCCGCAGATATCGATGCACAGTCATGAGTAAATCCATAACCCCTTACTGCGGCAACAGATTCGAGTCTTCGCTCAACAAAATCGATTCTATTGGCAATGGTTTTTGGATGCGGACAATCTTGGGTCGCCTCGTAAAAATCGCGCTCATAGTACCATCCCGAGTCAACGTTTAGCGCTTCTTTGTCAACTTCTGTTGGGTTCAGCCGAGTGGTTAAGACCAGGGGCGCATCCATCTGCCCGCCCCGATTAGCCGGTAAAATTTCGCGACTGAAATTCAACAGACCGTCCATGAGCAACATTATAGCATCTTCATCGCCATCGCAATTCCTTCTTTTTGAAGCGTGGAATAATGGGTGTGCATACCCTCCCGAACAATCCGCCCAGCCAATTATACGCGACAAAACTCCACCTGAAGTGTGAGGCGCTAAAGCACAGATTAGGTGCCCAACTAAGTCATCAGCATTCGAAACGTTGTAGTATGGCTCTAGTCCATAATAACGAACTAATAGTTCATCGACAAACTGTGCAGTTCTAACGAAATATTCGCTTGCGTTCTTGGCAACGATAAAATCTTGCGGAAATAATTCAAGCATTTGGTCATCAGAAGTTAGCTCCTCACCAAGATAATCATGAGTGTATCCTAAATTAACCAGCCTTTTCCACGACACTTCAATTTCTTTTGGCTTAAAGTGTGTCACTGGTACATCACTCATATCGAATCTAACAGTTCCGTCGCGAAATACTGGGATATCATGTTTGGCTCGAAGTAAACCCTTCTCCAAAGCCTCAGGGGTTTGATTTTTACTGGCTATCTTTTTCATGCACTTTACGGCGGAGGGTAATCTCTCAAG
>CEUJ01026444.1_pt1 | contig 33531 bp, 40 predicted proteins | sample 361531 | NCBI WGS metagenome assembly CEUJ01 (sample SAMEA2622842, study PRJEB7988) | marine metagenome | biome: marine biome (ENVO:00000447); feature: marine epipelagic mixed layer (ENVO:xxxxxxxxx); material: "saline water (ENVO:00002010), including plankton (ENVO:xxxxxxxx)" | depth 140 m | reverse complement strand
TTCAAAATGAAAAACTACAAGAGTATCTCAACGGGGCAGGCGTGTAGCGCTGCTCAATATGCTGCCGAGCTTGTATGCATTAGAAAAAGAGAAAAAGAAAATTCCGGTAGTCTAGAGTTTAAATTCTGGAATAAGTCTCAAAAAAAAGAGTATGAAATACAAATTAGGGTTGCTTCTAAAATAATTAAGAAGTACAGTGAATCAGCCTTGGTTAAGTATTTAAATAGCAAGAGCGGATTCAATATATATGCTTTAGGTTTTCTGCACAAAAGTAAAAAGTTTGTTTTAATATTAGATTTTGTTGAAGCTGGCGTTGCTAAATGCTTTGATAATATTGAAAAGCAAAAAGAAAAACCTAAAAATATAATACGGGCATCAGAAGAAGACTACAAGCCTAAAAAACCAAGAAAGTCAAAATCAATCTTTTCAAAGATAAGGAAAATAGATGGCAAAAACTAAAGACTGGCGAAAAGAACTGTCTGAAAAATATGGTGATATTATACTAACAGGCAAGCAGGTTCTAGATCAAAAAAAAGATTGCAAGATTCTATCGGTATCGCCAATGCTTGATATAGCGCTAGGAGGCGGCGTCAAAGAAGGCTCTTGGGTAATGCTGTCAGGAGATCCAAAATGTGGCAAAACAACCACTGCGATGCAGATAGCCGCTAATGCGCAGAAGGAGGGTAGGAATGTATTGTATGTGGACGCAGAAGGCAGACTCAAAGAAATGAACTTTGAGGTTCCAGAGCTAGATCCTAAAAAAATGAATGTAATGTCGCCTCAAGGCAAGCCAATCTCTGCGGAAGATTTCTTGAAGTGGGCCTACAACGAAATGACAGACCCAAAGAATCATGGCGCTGTTCTAATTATTGATTCGATATCATCCCTGATTGCTGCAAAAGAATTAGATGGAGATTTTAGTCCTACAAGGGCCGGTCTTCCCAAGATACTTTCTAACTTCACTAAGATGATGGGGCAGGTCTTACCCAACCAAAAAGGATTGATAGTGATGATCACCCATACTATATCGAACACTTCGGGGATGGGTGCTTCTAAAATGGCGGACGGAGGTAGAAAAATTCAGTATCAAGCTGATACCAGAATGGAAGTTAGAAGCGGCGGCGAAAAAGTTCCAGCCATCAAGCCTTGGGAAGATGAAAATAAAAACATTATAGGACAACAGATAAACTGGAGAATAATCTGCTCTTCTATGGGTTCCCCCGGTGGAAACTGCCAAAGCTTTATAAGATATGGACAGGGAATTGACAAATGTCAGGAGTATCTACACCTAGCTCAACAACTGGCACTGGTTGATAGATCTGCTTCTTGGTTTAAGTTTAATTACATGCTTGAAGACAAAAAACTAATGAAGAAATTAAGACCAGACCTAGACACAGAAGATGACAAAGCCTGCATTAAGGCTTTTCAATTTCAAGGTCAGCCAAAAGCCTATAAGTTTTTGAAAGAAACACCAGAGGCTTTGGATCTGCTAGCAAAAACTATAAAAGAGATGTTATGAAAATACAGATAACAGGATTAGACGATAAAATTTATTTTTGGAATCCTGCCTCCTCTGCTTCAAAAAGTGTTTCGCCTTCAAAACTACACCAAAAAGCAAAGCGTACTATTGAAGAATTTTATCCATATGATATCATACTGGAAGAGGTTGTGCTGCCGGGGAGTAAAGACCAATTTGGTTCAAGAAATTTAAGGGCAGATATGTTCTTGCCCTCAAGAAGAATACTCATAGAGGTTCATGGAGAGCAACACTATAACTTTAACAAGTTTTTTTTCAAAAACAAGCTAGAGTTTTACAAAGCAAAAGCTAGAGATTCAGATAAAAAGCGATGGTGTGAATCTAATGAAATAGAATTATTAGAATTAAATTATAATGAGGATGTTGATGACTGGCGAGAAAAAATTAGAAGAATTTCTTGATGCTATAAACGACTGGATTTCCTGCAAGGGTCTTATTAAACTAGAAAGAAATGATGAAGTAGAAGTTATATTAAATATGAATTCATCAGATCTAAATCATTTATCTGCAAAAGAATGCTTGTCTCACGCTTATGAATTATATGCCTATGCTGATTATGTAGAATCTGTAAAAGCTAAAGAAAAAATAGTTTTAGAGTGGGCAGAATCAAGTATTTGGTATATAATATCAAAGTCGCTAGACAATTATGGAAGCACCTACACAAAGTGGGAGCAGAAATATTATTCAGCCGTTAAAGAAAACCCACTTGCTTCAGACATATTAAAGATAAAAAAACACGCTGAGTCACGACTGTCAATAATTGAAGGCAAATCTGCTAGAATACAAAAGATGGCAGATATTTTGAACAATCTATCAAGAACGAGGTAAAAATGTTAGAAAATTTTATAAACTCTTTGTCAGAAGAGCAAAAAAAAGAACTAATTAAAGCTCTTTCAGCAGGTGATACTCCGTCAGTGGACGACACCCCACCAGCAGAGAAAAAAGATCAACCTAGACAAAGCACTAGGGATATTTCTGACTTCACTTCTTCGATAAAAAAAGATGATTCAAAAATTTCTAGAAAACCCGTCTCAACATCAAAAAGAGAAAACCTTTTTGTAGACGATAAGACAGAATCTGTTGGCGAAGAGTTTGAAACACCTCAAGTTGAACTAGCAGAAAGAAGCAGGCCGCCCGTAAAAAAGATTGAACAGAATTGCGTAAAATGCAACAAGCAATTCTTTGTTCATCCAAGCCACGCTAGAGACTGGTTTGTTTGCGACAGGTGTATCGGAGCAAGGTAATGAAGCTTGAAAAACTTCAAGACCTAGCTTCAGAAAGGGCCGTGCTTGCGGCTCTTTGTCAGTATGGGCTTGACTGTTATCTGGATGTAGACTTTATAGATTCTGATCATTTCACAGATGAAATGAATCAGTTGTTGTTTAGCTGTATACATAAAACAATTTCAGAAAACAATAAGGTTGAGTTAGCCTCTATCTTATCATCAGCAAATTCCTTGGGTGTTGCCGACGTTCTGTCAACAAAAGAAGAGATAGGATTTATAAGATCTCTTTTTAATTTTCCTGTACATAAAGAAAATGCGCAGTCACATGCGGCAAAAGTAGCTAAACTAAAACTGGCTAGGGATCTACATAAGACATTATCATCTTGTCAAAAAAATGTATCTTCCATAACGGGAGAAGAAGAAATTGTAGATTTGATATCTATGGTTGAATCTCCTATTTTGGATGCCACGTCAGACATATATCAAACATCAAACAACAAGACAGAGATTATTGGCGATGATATAGATGATTATCTAGACTATCTTTGCGATAATGTTTCAGATTTTGTTGGTATACCTACTGGATTTTCTAGATACGATGCCGCTATTGGCGGTGGTCTAAGAAGAAAATGTGTTGATCTAATAGCTGCTCGACCAAAGGTGGGTAAATCAATGTTCGCTGATGCCGTTGCTCTCAATATATCTAGCCAAAACGTTCCTGTTCTTGTTTTAGATACGGAGATGAGCAAAGACGACCATCTAAATAGAATATTGGCGAGTATCAGTGGTGTTGATATCAATAAGATATCTACCGGTAAATTTTCTGAAACTGAGATAGATAAAGAAAAAGTTCGTCAGGCTTCTGAAAAATTAAAAGACATACCATATCACTATATTAGTATAGCAGGGCAGTCTTTTGAAAACATATTATCTATTATGAGAAAATGGATATACCAACATGTTGGATTTGACGAAGAAGGTAGAACGAATGATTGTGTGATAATCTATGATTACTTAAAGCTAATGAGTTCAGATGGCATCAGCGCCTCAATGCAGGAATATCAGGTATTGGGTTTTCAAATTACTAAACTTCATAACTTCATGGTTAAGTATGATGTTCCCTGCCTAAGTTTTGTTCAGTTGAATAGGGACGGCATAACAAAAGAATCAACAGATGTTGTTTCTGGATCTGATAGGCTTATATGGCTATGTACAAGTTTTACTATTTTTAAGTTAAAGTCAGAGGAAGAAAAAGCTGAAGACAATCAGCAAAATGGTAATAGAAAACTAGTACCTGTTGTTGCTAGGCATGGGCAGGGATTAGATGATGGTGATTATATAAGCATGAAAATGTTTGGAAGTATTGGGAGACTAGAAGAGGGTCTTACCAGAAATGAAATACATAATAGCGCAAAAGCGAGAGAAGAAGGATTTGAAATAGATGAAAGCATTGACTCAGAATCAGATATCAGCGGCGTGTGATGCTCTTTCTGATAAAATTCCAGAAGTTCTGGAAAGGTTAGGGATTGATGATTATGAAGAGCATCCTAATAGGTATGCTTTTCCCTGTCCGATACACGGCGGCGACAAAGAAGACGGATGCACTATATACACAGACTCAGAATCTGTAGTTGGCAACTGGCAATGCTGGACAGCAGGATGTCATCACGACCATGTAAATAATATATTTGGATTTATAAGAGCCTGCTTGGGCGCAAAAAAAGGATCTCCGGCAACACTAAATGAAACTTATGAGTTTTGCTCAAGCATAAAAAAACCAACCAACAAGAGATCAAATCATGACGATATTGGTACTCAGTGCAAGCTTACAGACGTATTTTTAAAAACTTCTAAAAAAAGCGAACAGAGTATAGATAGAGATACTATAAAAAAATCTTTAAATATACCTTCTAAATATTACTTAGATAGAGGCTTTTCTAAAGAAGTTCTTGAAACCTTTGATGTTGGTGACTGTTTAGACGCAAGCAAGCCTATGGCTAATAGAGCAGTTGTTCCAATATATGATGGCTATGGCTTGTATGTAGCTTGCGTTGGCAGATCAATTAATGACAAAATAAAACCAAAATGGCTCAACAGCAAAGGCTTTAAAAAAGATTATCTTTATGGGTTGAATATTGCCAAAGAAGCCATAATAAAGAGCAGGACAGCTTTTATACTTGAGGGGCAGGGCGATGTCTGGAGAATGCATGAGGCTGGATATAAAAATTCAATAAGCATATTTGGATCTGCAATAAATGAAAATCAGTTAGTAATACTAGAAGAGCTTGGAGTAATGAATCTAGTAGTGCTTACAGACTATGATGATGCTGGAGAAAAAGCAGCTAAACAGATAATAAAAAAATGTGGCAGAAGATTTAACTACACAAGACCAAAACTTGACACTAAGGACGTGGGCGACATGTCTATACAGTCGCTTCAAAAAGAACTTTCTTTACAAATATAGGTTAATCATGACAAGAATACTAGCATTTTCAGGTAAAAAACAATCGGGAAAAAGCACCCATACAAATTTTATTCATGGCTATCAGTTAAAATCCTTTCATGTTATACAAAACTATGCTTTAACAAAGGAAGGCAATCTATTGGTGGAAACAAACGGTTCGTCTGATCAAGAGCCTGTATATTCTAAGCTAGACATATCAAGAACAGATGATGAATTCGCTGACTGGGCATCATATCACATGTGGCCCTTTGTTAAGAAATATTCATTTGCACATCCGTTAAAAAGTATTGCTGTTGAGTTGTTTGGAATTAGACCTGAGCAGGTAAACGGAAGTGATTTTGACAAGAATACAAAAACGCATTTAAGATGGGAAGACATGCCCATCCTCAAAAGCGGTAAAAGAACAAGTCAGAAAAAAGGAAGAATGACAGCAAGAGAGTTTTTGCAATTTTTTGGAACAGAAATATGTAGACATATGTATGAAGACATATGGTCTGAGAGTTTGATAAGAGCAATTAATTCAGAGTCTCCGCTAATAGCAGTGATAGATGATGTGAGATTTGAAAATGAAATTAAAGCAGTGCAAGATGCTGGCGGAAAAGTTGTTAGGCTAACCAGAAAGTCATCCAAAGACAATCACAAGAGCGAAACTGAACTCGACTCTTACAAAGGTTTTGATTGTGTTATAGATAATACTAAAATGTCAATTAATGAAACAAATCAAGAAATAATTAAAGCTTTAAAAAGCTGGAACTGGCTTGGAGAAGAGTTACAACCGCGCCCCCAAAAGCCTAATGAAGAAAGGCAATTAGTTGGAGGTATACATCAAATAAAAGGTTAACATGATAGTAACATATATAAGGTCATCAAGCTACGGCAATTATGACTTCTGTCAGATGCAATACTTTTTGACCTACGTGCTGGGTCATAGATCGGAGTCTGGCAAAAAGGCGCAGCTAGGGACAGCTTGCCACAAGGTAATGGAATGCATGTCTGCCTGCAAAAAGGAAATACAAGAAAAGCCAGATGAAAAAAAATTAATTATTAATGACGATGCGATTGGTGAGATAGAGTTTACGCCTAAAAAGCTTAATACAAAAAAATTTGTTGCTGATTTGCTAAAGTCTAGTTATGATTATTACACATCATCTGATAATCACAAGTATTACCCTGCGGATTTTAAATTTTGTCAAAAGCAAGTGGACGCAGCTATATCTTTCAATAACGGTCAGTTTGATCCACGAAATAGAGACATAGTTGACACAGAGCCAACGTTTGACATACCAATAGAAGAAGATTGGGCTAAGTATAAATACGAAATGCCGGATGGAAAAGTAATAGAAGGGAACTTGGCTATAAAAGGCACTATAGACCTTGTAACAAAAGTAGACGATGACATCATAGAAGTTATAGATTGGAAAACGGGACAGAGAAAAAATTGGGCTACTGGCGAAGAAAAAACTTACGAAAAACTGCTTGACGATGCACAATTGCTGTTGTATAATTATGCTATATCTAAGCTTTATCCCAACTACAGCCAAGCGATTATGTCAATATTTTTCACTAGAGATGGTGGACCGTTTAGCATGTGCTTTGATAAATCAGACCAAGATAGATTTCTAGAAATGCTTAAAAAAAGATATCAAGAAATTCAAGACAACATCAAGCCCAAGCCGATCAATAGTAGTCGTAGAGATTTTAGATGTCAAAAGCTTTGTCATTTCTATAAAAACAAATGGCCGGGAACAAATACTACTATGTGTGAATATGTTGAAAAAAGGCTTTACTCTATAGGTCACGATGAAACCGTAAAAGAATGCACAAAAGAAGGATTTAATATAGGATATTACGAGGCTCCCGGATAATGGCACAATTAGTAGATATTAAAAAAGACTTTGATAGCGGTAACAAATTCACTCTTGATGTTGCTACACACTTAGCATCTATGATAAGTGATAGATTTAGAATTATTGTAAAATACGAAAGCCAGTTATGTAATATACCTAATGACAATAAGATAAACATACTGTTCTCCACATCAAGAGAAACTCACGATATGCCCGATTACATTGAGCATGAAAGAGTTGCGATGGTGTTTCAGCACTATGCTCCGCTAGATAGCTGGGGTTATCCAAGCCCACATAAAAAAATATTTCCCGCTCCAGCAGGGTATTTTATAAATGATATCGAATCAATGGTTGAAGAGATAAAACCGTTGCAGGATAGAGAGTATGATTTTTGTTTTATTGGACAGATTCCCCATACTGGAACTAGGGATATGTTCAAAAGAAATTTAGATAAATTGATAAAAAATCATGGAGATAAATTTAATTGTTATGTAAAATATACTAGCGCATTTGGAACAGGGTTAGATCATCAGGAGTATTTAGATGTTTTAAATAACTCTAAGCTTTGTCTTTGTCCACATGGAGCTTTTTCCGCAGAAACCTTTAGGTTTTTTGAAGCCGTAAAAATGGGATGCATTCCTGTGGTAAATAAGCTTCCAAAATTTTGGTACTATCAAAACGCACCTATTGTTTTTGCAGAATGGCCGTTTTTGAAAGACCAAATGGAGACAATACTAAATTCTTTGCAAGACGAAGAAGTGCTAAATAGATTTACAAAAGTTATAAATACATACAATGAAAAAATATTGAACCCACAGGGCTTGGCGACCCTAATGAAAAAAGCAGTTGACACCATTGGATAAAAGAATGTTTGCACCTATAAATTGTAAAACTCACTTTAGTTTATTGAGGGGTTTTTGTAAACCCGATAAATTGGCTAAAAAATGCGTAGAATATAATTATGATTTTTGCGTATTGTCTGATATAAACACCCTGTCTGGCGCTGTAGATTTTAGTAAGGCTTGTAAAGATAATGGTATTAAACCCATCATAGGATATGATACAGAGTCTTTTCTGCTTATAGCAAAAAATAAAAACGGATGGTTGGATCTGATTAAATATTCATCTAGTGAAAAAACCATAGATGACTTGAAAACCGTGGCAAAGAATAAAAACGTAATTTTTGTAACACCAAAATCAGATAGCTCGCATAGAAAATTATGGTCTAATAATTATTATTGCTACAACTACGATAAGGATTCTGTATATTATGTAACAAAAGATGAGTCGGATCTACATAGAATATTGCTATGCTCTGGAATGAAAACAACAATACCAAAAGTAAATAGCAAAATTCAAAAAGGCGAAGACTTTGATAATAAAATATTTTTTACTACGGATTCTTTCTATCTAAAGAAACCAAAAGCAGTTCCACAAGCGCAAAAAAAACTTCATCAAGCACTAATAGACTGTGAAGACTACGACATCACAGGAAAGCCAATGCTTCCAGAGTTTGATGTGCCAAAGGGCTATGACAACAATGAGTATTTAAAACAGCTTTGTCGTGATGGATGGAAAGCAAAGCTTGGCAAAGCGGGAAAAGTTTCAAACCCAGAAAAGAAACAGCAGTATCTTGAAAGGGTCAAGCTTGAACTTGAGGTTATATTTAAAGCAAATCTTAGCGGGTACTTTTTAATTGTTCAAGATATTGTAAATTATGTAAAAAAATGTGGTTGGTTGGCTGGACCGGGACGAGGCTCTGCTGCTGGCTGCTTAATTTCTTATCTTTTGGGAATAACAGAGGTTGATCCTATCGAGTACGATCTTCTTTTTGAAAGATTTTACAACGAGGGAAGAAATACTGAGGACTACATATCGCTTCCTGATGTTGACATGGATGTTCCGGCAGAACATAGAGACGAAGTTATAGATTACATCAAGCAAAAGTATGGTGTTGATAAAGTTTCACAGATGATTACGTTTGGAAAACTTCAAGGACGTGCTGCGATCAAAGAGGTTTTAAGAATTAGCGATGCTGTGTCATTTTCAGAAATGAACACTATAACAGAAAGCATACCTGATGAAGCAAAAATTTCTGATCAACTAGAGCTTATGGATGACAAGTCTATAATTAGATGGTCGCTAGAAAATGAAGCAGATAATTTAAGAAACTGGTGCTATTATGACAAGGATGGAAACTTGGACGGGCCACTGGCTCATTATTTTGAACAAGCTATAAAAATAGAGGGAACAAACAAATCTCAGGGAAAACACGCCGCAGGAGTTATCATATCTAAACATCCCCTGTCAACTGTTTGTCCGATGGTTTTGGACAAGTCTGGCAATATGATTGCTGGATTAGAAATGAACGACCTAGAATCTATGGGTCATGTAAAATTTGATGTTTTGGGAATTGATCTTTTATCTAAAATTATGGAAATTTGCAAGGAGTAAAAATGACTGCTACTGAAGATGACTATAAATCTGTTATTTTTTCTGGATGTTCTATTGACTATAAAGGTATTTCTATATGCAATTTAGCAAACACAAACCCTAGAATGGTTAGTGGTAATGAATATCAGGTATGGTCTGACAAGCACAACCATTATGCGATTTATAAGAATATAGATGAGGCTGTTAGAGAATTTATGAAACTTTTAAAAAGGAAATAAGATGGCTAATTATAGAGACATTATAGTTTTTGACTTTGAGACCGGAAGCGCAGACCCAAGAACCTGTCAGCCCACACAGATTGCCGCCGTAGCGATCCACGCTAGGAAGCTAGAGCTACAGCCCGGAGGGTTCTTTAATAGTGAAATAAGGCCAATTATAGACGACGACGAGGCTATTAAAGCTGGCGTTGCGCCGCTAGAAGATGACGCGCTCAGAATCACAAGAAAAACAAGAGACGAATTAGCAAAAGCTCCACCGCTTAAAACGGTTTGGAATAAATTTGCACAATTTTGCGATAAGTATAACTGGAAAAAGGACTCTTGGAACGTTCCAATCGCGGCTGGTTATAACATCAATGGTTTCGACATGCCCATCGTGGAAAGAATGTGTCAGCAATTTGGTCCTACAAATTCTAAACGTGGAACCCAAGGAATATTCAATCCTATTTTTACAATAGATATGATGCAGCACATCTACTGTTGGTTTGAAAATAATCACGATGTTAAAAAATACGGCATGGATTATTTGAGAGACTACTTTGGAATGAGTCAAGCTAGCAAGGAAAATGCTCACGATGCACTGCAAGATGTTAAAGACACAGCAAATATAATGATAAAGTTTTTGAAGCTACAGCGAACCCTTTTAAACAAGGTTAAGTTTGAAAAAACCTTTGCTAATGGTGATATTTACGTATGAATTTAAAACAACTAACCTTGTTTGAACTACCAGAAGTAGCAAATCATAAAGTTTCTGATGAAGATGTAATTGATATTAGTAAAATAAAGGCTAACTTTGTCGGAGACAGAGAAATGCATAGAAAATCTAATATTATGATCTCTAAGTTAAACTCTATTGATTCTGGTAAGTATTTTCTTTATAAGAATACTGGTGGTTTTCCATATGTGATAGGGGCAAAAGGTAAAAAATTATCAGTAAGCACTACGAGAAATCAGTATCCATGTATAGGTTTAGGTGGAGTTGTAATAGCTATGCACAGATTAGTAGCATTAGCGTTTATAGAAAATGACGACACCTCTAAAAAACTAGAAGTAGATCACATAAACGATGATAAGTCAGACTACAGAGTGGAAAACTTGCAGTGGGTAACAAACGGTTTTAACTCTAAAAAAGCTCAACAGAAAAGAAAAGGGTTACAAGATTGAATTTTGATATTAATAATTTTGAAGATGAAGAAACTTGGGACTTAATCTGTGAAGGACGAACTAAAGGTGTCTTTCAGTTAGAATCAAACCTTGGTAAAAAATGGGCTAAAGAAGTTCAGCCAAGATCTATAAGTGAACTAGCCGCTTTAATTTCTCTGATCAGGCCGGGATGTCTGAAGGCATACACCGAGGGTAAATCTATGACGCAACACTATGCCGACAGAAAAAAGAGCATAGATGCTGTTGATTACCCGCATGAGTCTTTAGAGCCTATCCTAAAAGAAACATATGGCGTTCTTGTTTACCAAGAGCAAAGCATGAAAATAGCCCAACAGCTTGCAGGATTTGATCTAAAAGAAGCAGACTCGCTGCGTAAAGCAATCGGCAAGAAGAAAGCAGGACTCATGGAAGAGGTTAAAAAATCTTTTCTGGAAGGCGCAGAAGAACAAGAGATTGTAACCAAAGAGGTTGCAGAAGAAATATTTTCTTGGATTGAAAAGTCTAATCGCTACGCCTTTAATAAGAGCCATGCGGTATCTTATGCGATTGACGCATACTGGAGCGCTTACTGCAAATGTCATAGGCTGGAAAAATTTTACATCAGCTATATGAATCGCTCAGACAGAAAGCCAAAGCCAGAAATAGAACTTAAACAGTTAATCATGGACGCAAGAAGGGAGAATATAGAGACATATCCCCCAAGATTAAACAATATGTATACAAACTTTCTATATAAAAATGATACAATACATTTTGGTCTTAGGCATATCAAGAATGTTGGTGTGAAAGAGTGTGAAAAAATAGAAGAGTTGAAACAGGAACAAGATATTTCTCAATTTACTTGGATGGACTGCTTGGTAAAAGCCATACATAAAAAGAAAATTAATAAAAGAGCAGTTATCGCTATGATATCTGTAGGGTGTTTTAACGGACCCAATAATAGAATTTCAAGACAAAAAATGCTATATGATTATGATAGCTGGAATTCTCTGTCTCCAAGAGAAAAAGATTGCATATCTGACAACTATAAAAGCCAAATGACATTGGCTGAGTGTGTTCAGGGTTTGCCAACATGGACAAAAATTAACTCAAAAAGACTAGATGTTGTTTCTGGAATAGAGCAATCCCTAACATCACCATTTTTTAGCTTGGATGATGATTCTGCATCAATCGCAGAGTTAGAAATAAAGTATCTTGGCTGTGCATTAACTTGTAGCAAAGCAGATATGATAAATATTTCAACTAATATGTGCAAAGATGTATCAAATTCTACTATAAAAGGTAAAGTGAGCCTGTCTGTTGTTTTAAATTCAGTAAGGGTGTACAAAACTAAAAGAGGAAAAAATCCCGGCCAAGAAATGGCTTTCTTGTGTCTAGAGGATTCTAGTGGAGAACTAGACTCCGTGACTATTTTCCCAGAAACGTATACTAAATATAAGCATCTTTTGATAGAGGGTAACACCATTTTTGTAAATGCTGAAACATCTAAAAAAGAAAAAGGCTCCATAATAGTAAATAAAGTTGTTCAGGTTTGAAAGGATATTATGAATAATTGCTACTTTATTGGTAGGCTTAGAGAGCCTGTAAATATTATAAAAACCGAGAGGGGTGTAAGCAAGTCAGAATTTTACTTAGAGATAGAGGAATATAGGAAAAATAAAAACGGTCAAAAGACTAGAGCTACAGAAGTTTTTTTATTCGAGGCTTGGGACACGGCGGCTTTAACTATATCTCAAAGACTATCTGTAGGCGACTTGGTTGCAGTTGAGTGTACAGCAAGAGACTCGCTTCATAAAAACAACTCTCCAAGTGTGTATTTTAGGGTTAATAATTTTAGAATCTTCAATAAAGAAAAATTCCACCCTTTGGAAAATAAATGAGAAATAAAAAAGTATTATTTGTCTCTGAAGCTTCTTGGATGAGTACGGGATATTCTGTATACACTAAAGAAGTTTTATCTAGACTTAATCAAATAGACGGTCTTGAAGTGGCTGAATTGGCATGTTATGCCGATGCCTTAGATGAGAATGGAAAAAAAACACCTTGGAAATGCTATCCAAATAAGCCCCTGAAAAGCGATCCAGCGTATGATTCTTACAGTCAGAATCCCAGCGCTCAATTTGGAGATCAGGCTTTTAACCACGTCTTATTAGATTTTAAGCCGGATATTGTAATGGATATACGTGACTGGTGGATGCTTGAATTTGAACAACGGTCCCCTTTTAGAGATTTCTTTCATTGGGCTATCATGCCAACAGTGGATGCTTCGCCACAAAATCAGCAGTGGATAAACACTTATAACTCTGCCGACTCTGTGTTTACTTATTCTGAATTTGGAAGAGATACGCTGCTGTCCCAATGCGATTCTATTAAGTTTACGGACATAGCTTCTCCAGCCGCTAGTCAAAGCTTTAGCCCTGTTGAAAACAAGCAGCAGCACAAAGAGAGTATGGGTGTGTCTAGCGATAGCATTATAATAGGCACGGTGATGAGAAACCAAAAAAGAAAACTATATCCCGACCTATTACAATCTTTTAGAAAAATACTATCCGCATCAAACAACCCAAACCTATATCTCTATCTGCACACATATTATCCAGATGTTGGGTGGGAAATTCCTAGCCTTATTCAAGATAGCGGATTGGCTAACAGGGTTTTGATGACATACAGGTGTAAAGCTTGCGGCCACATTTCAGTAAACTTTTTTCAAAACTCTGTTTGTATTTGCGACAAGTGTAAATCTTTTAGTAATAGTCTAGTTGGTATTAATAACTCTATATCTGAACAAGACTTATCTAAGATATATAACCTATTCGACGTTTATGTTCAGTATGCAAACAGCGAAGGCTTTGGTATGCCTCAGTTAGAAGCTGCGCAGTGTGGGCTGCCAGTAATTTCAACATACTACTCTGCAATGCAATCAGTTATAGATAACATTGGTGGATATGGAATAAAACCTTTGGCATTTAGCAAGGAATGTGAAACTGGATGTGATAGGGCGATTCCTGACAACGATGTTTTTGTAGCATTAATGTTAAAAATGCTTGAGTCTTATGAGTCGGACAAAGATTTTTTCGCCAAGGAGGGCGAGAGAATCAGAAAAAATGCTATTTCCAACTATACTTGGGATAAAGCCGCAGACGCTTGGGCGAAAAGGATAAAACAAATTGAACTTAAAGACCTGTCAGAAACTTGGCTTTCGCCCCCAAATATAAAACAGCCAAACACAAATGGAGTACCTAGCAATCTTACAAATCCAGTGGACGTTGTTAATTACTTGTTTGATTATGTTTTGTGCAAGCCCGAATGGAAAAACGAATATCTGTGGAGAAGGCTTGTCAGAGATATAACATTTGCATATAGGTGTGAAAATATTAGTAAGGATTTTTACTTTAACGAGTCTCATGTTAAAACATTCAATTCTGTAATTCCCTTTAGCCCACAGCAAGCTTATGAAGAAATGCTTAATTTTAGAAATCAAATTAACCAATGGGAAGGATTAAGGGTGCAAATGATGCAAACAGGATCAAATAATGAATAAAATACATACATTAGGCCAGCTTTCTCAAGATGCGTTTGTTTATTATGTACTAGGCAAGAAAACAGATGGATTTTTTGTAGATATTGGAGCCGGTATAGGCGGGCCAGAACAAAAATTTTATCACTCGCTTGCCATGAGTAATACATTCAACCTAGAAAAACTTGGATGGAAAGGAATAGCTATAGACTATGATGAAAGATGGTACAACTCTGTTGTTGAGTTTAGGCGGTGCTGTTTATCCTGTGCTGACCTTTTAGAAAAAAATGTTAACGAAGTATTAGAAGAATATGACTGCCCTACTGAATGCACATATCTTTCTATAGATGTTGATGATGCTCAAGAAAAAGTATTTAAGGATTTTGATTTTGACAAATATAGATTTGATGTTATAACATATGAAACTAATTGCTACTTTGGCGACCATATGAAAGAACCAACTCAGCAGTCTAGAGATAAATTTAAATCTTTTGGGTATAAACTTTTGTTCGGCGGCGTGGGCATAGAAGATAATCAACCAATAGAAGACTGGTATGTTAGCGAAGAGATTTTCGACAAGCATAAGCACCTATTTTCAGATGGAATTACTTGTGGCGATGCTGTAAAAGCATTAAGGAAGGATTAAATGAAAGTATTGTACATAGGACACTACAAAGACGGCACAGGATGGGGCGATGCTGCTATAAATAATATCTTGGCTATGGATAGCGCTGGCATTGAGGTTGTTCCAAGGGCAATAACCTATAATAATGGAGACAGTGAAGTACCAGAGAGGATAAAACAACTAGAGCTAAAAACCAGCAAGGGTTGTGATGTCTGTGTTCAGCACACTCTTCCGGTTAATTATACCTACAATAGCAACTTTAAAAATATAGGCTTTGTGGCAACGGAGTCTGAAAATTTTAAAGATTCTGGCTGGCAAAAAAATCTAAATATTATGGATGAAGTTTGGGTTCCGTCAAAGTATAGTAAAGATTCCTGTATTAATAGTGGCGTTACTTCAAAAGTAAACATTGTGCCACACTCATTAGATGTAGAGTGTTATAAACAAAACACCAACGGTAACAAAATACAAGAACTCTTGAACACTTTTAATTTTGGTTTTATTGGAGAGTTCATAGAAAGAAAAAACGTTAAGGCTTTAATTAAAGCTTTCCACTCAGAGTTTACACAAAGAGAGCCTGTAAACCTTTTTATAAAAACATCCAACACTAATCTAGAAAGTTTTAAGAAATACTGTGATTCGATAAAGAAAGGATTGAAGTTAAGAAATAATTATAAGGAAGAAGTGGTTATATGCGGGAGGCTTGACAGAAAAGATTATATCTCTGTCCTAAGCCAGTGTCATTGCTTTGTTATGCCTAGCAGGGGCGAGGGATTTTGTATACCGGCGCTAGAGGCGATGAGCGCTGGAGTTCCTTCTCTTTTTACGAGCGGTATTGCCTTGGAAGAGTTTTGCACAGGAGGCTCAGTAGAATCACATAGCGAGCCTTGCTTTGGCGGGGTGGAATCATTAGGAAATCTATATACTGCAAATAGCGACTGGAAAGAAATAAGTGTCAAAGATCTGCAACGAAAAATGCGAGAAGCTTTTGAAAACAGAAAAAATACAGAACAAATAAAACAGCAGTGCTACGAACAAGCAAGTAAATATTCGCACAGAAACGTAGGAAAAAAAATAAAGGAAATACTTAATGATAGCTAAGGCTAATCAAAAAACAATAAGAAATATTCTGAGAAGATGCTCTCAAAAAGACAAGCTGAATATATTAACTTATTGCGCACACGAAAGATGCGAACAAAACATATGCAAAAGTGGGCATAATTTTTATTCTCTAGAAGGGGTATCTGAAAAAAAATGGGACACCGACTATGGAGATGTGCCAGAAAATTACAATATAATATCAGAGATTCCAAATGATATTAATTTCGACTTGATCTTATGGCATATGGCTAGCAATCCCCAGCTTGCAAAATCACTAAGCCAAGATTTAAATATACCAGTTGTCGTCTTGGTACACACATTGCCGAATGTTACAATGCCGCTAGATCCTCAAATACAGGAATTTAAAAAATCTTGGTCTTCCTGCATGGACAGGGTTGTGTTTATATCTGAATATAGCAAAAAAGCTTGGATGTACGATGAAGACAATGCTGTTGTCATAGAGCATGGCATGGATATAGATTTCTGGTCTGATCAACAGCCACTAAAAAGAGATAATGCCTGCCTTTCTGTTGTAAATGACTGGCCTAATAGAGACTGGTGTTGCGGATTTAATTTATGGAAACAGACAGCCCAAGGGCTACCGGTAAAAGTCTTCGGTAAAAGTCCCGGATTTTCTGAGCCTGCAAGGTCAACAGAACATTTAAGAGAAATATATCATTCATCAAAAATATTTTACAATACATCATTGCACTCGCCGGTTCCAAGCGTTCTATTGGAGGCTATGGCTTGTGGATGCGCAGTGGTTTCAACAGCAACATGCATGATACCAGAAATTATTGATCACGGGGTAAACGGATTGATTTCAAACGACCCCAACGAACTCAGGTCTTACTTAGAGCTTTTGTTACAAAATGATGATATAGCAAAAAAATTAGGCGAAAGCGCAAAGCATACAGTTAAAGAAAAATATAATGTAGTAAGATATGCAAAAGACTGGAATACACTTTTTGAAAAAACAATAGACTCTTACAGGTGATAACATGAACATATATCTCTCTAGTAAAAACTGCCCTAATGAAAACTATACACATGTTTCAGATATATTTAGCTTTGATAAATCAGTGCTAGATAGCGAAGCAAGATCTATAATTTGCGATTGTTTTTTATCTGAGTTTTCTTTGTCGGATATTGATAGCGTAATTAAAAAAGTTTTTAGTAAGCTAAGAATTGGCGCATCTATCACCATCATAGAGAAAGATATAGATTTGTTGTGCTTGAAATACACTAGAAATGAGATAACAATGGAGCAGCTTAATGATTTTATTTTTACAGATAAATCTACATGCTCTACTTTCAATATAGAATTTGTCGAACCTAAGATCTCAGGCAGTATTCAAATTGAAGAAAAGTTTATTGATAGCGAGCAGGGCATGTTTGTGATAAAAGGAAGGAGGGTCAAATGATAGAAACAAACTGTGAAGGATGTGTTTTTTCAGAACTAGATAATGGAACACAGTGTGGATGTACATTAAACAGAATCGAAAAGCTTGGCGTTTCAAAACGCGCTGGTACAGACGGCTTAAAGTACACCGTTCTGTCTAGATTTTGTAATGCCTTCAGGCCGGTTGAGTGGGTTAAAAGACTATCGTATGAAGAGGCTACCAACCCAGTAGAAACCGTAAACACGGAAATAAAACCCCGAATTGGTTTTTTGATTTATTTAGACACATCAAAGCCGTCTGCGATACAGCTTCTTGAGGAAACTCTAAAAGACATAAAAAATCAAACAGACAATGTGGCTAGATATGTTATCGTTGCCACAGAAAAAGTGGAATATAGTCAAGAAGTCCTTGAGTTGCTTTTATCTTATTTTGACCAAGATGAAACAACGACCCATGTGCTACAGCTATTGATACAGCATGAAGATAAAATGAGAATAATAGACGAAGCATTTAGATTAGCGTTAAATGGGTGGCTTTATGTTACAACATCCGGTCAAAATATTGATATCAATCTATTAAAAAATATAGATAATCATATCAATAAACAAATGAAAAGACTATCCGTAGTCTTGCCTTATGATGGTATAAATGGACTTTTATTTCAGTGTTCTCTTTTTAAATATGTTAATGGAAATGGTGTAAAACAGTGGGATGAAAATAACATGGACCACAGGCCGTTTTTAGAAAAGGTAAAAGACCTAGATACAAACAATAACTCAATTTTAGACTGGAGTGATATAGATGCTTCCTAAAGTTGCTATTATCTGTGCAAATTATAACTATGGACACTTCATTCTTGGCGGCATGGAGAGCATAATAAATCAAACATACGAAGGTGAGCTTCGCCTGTATGTGGTTGATGACGGATCGTCTGATGATTCTTGGGAAAAAATATCAAAGTATGCAGACAATAAAGATAATGTCTATGTTAAGAGGATCGAGAACTCTGGCGCTAGTGTGGCTCGTAACACGGCCATAGGGATGTGCTGGGATTGGGCCGATATTATTGGCGTATTGGACGCAGACGACGAATATAAGCCTACAAAGGTGCAAAAATTTGTTGATAAACTGGTAGAATATGACGAGGTTGGTGTTGTTTATGGTGACTATGAGATACATAGAACTTTTGGTCATAACTCCTACATCAAACATGAGTTTAAACCTCAATACAGCAGAAACGATCTTTTAAATAGGTGTATTGTACATAGCAATTCGCTTATTAAAAAGAAATACCTTGAAGCAGTTAGGCTTCCAAATGGTGAATTTTATGACAGCAGGCTTCATGGTCCTGCTAGTCAAGGTTTTATTGGATGTACAGAAGATTATGATTTGTGGCTAAGACTTTCAAATTATTGCATTATGTGTCATATTCCTGAGCCTCTTTCTGTAGTCAATGAAACAGGCCAAAATCAATCAATGAAAATGACCCCAGAAATATTTATTCAAAATGCTCAAATACTTGGGAGTAGGACTTGAGCAGATCAACAATATGTATCAAAAAAAATACTAGCAATATAGAAGTTTCTGTTATCGTGCTTTCTGCTGGCATAGGGGCTAAGATAAAGTCTAGCGAGCCTAGAAGTCTAATACAGTTAAAAGGCAAGCATTTAATTGACTGGCAAACGCAAACGATAAAAAAAGTATTTAAAAATGTAGAAATAGTGGGCGTGTTTGGTGCGCATATTGACAAGATAATAAGAAAAAATAAAAATGATCTTAGAATAGTAGAAAATCAGCTTTTCAATACTACAAACAATTCTGAAAGCTTGAGGCTTGGCCTAAACAATTGTGTAAATGAAAATGTTTTGTTTGTTCATGGCGATATATACTTTACACCGTCTACATTTAAAAATGCAGATTTTTCAAAGTCTTTTTTAGTTATTGATGGCACTAATAGCATAAAAGAAAAAGAGGTGGGCGTAACAATAAGCAAAAATAAAATATCTGTACTTTCATACGGGCTTGAAAAAAAATGGTGTCAGATATGCTACATGACTGGAAAAGAGCTAAAGATACTAAAATCTATATTTTTAAAGTTTAAAGAAAAAGACAAAAAGATGCTATCTTTTGAAGTGATAAATAAAATTATAGAACTAGGTGGATCTTTTGAATGCTTTGAGCAAAAGGAATCCAAGATATTAGAAATAGACTGCATTAAGGATTTAAATGATGAAAATTTTAATATGTAGTGACGGACTACACGCTCACTATTTTCAGAGAATGTCTTGGGCAAACGCTTTCGCCGCAACGGGACATCAGGTTGCACTGTGGGATTACAAAACAGTTCCAGCTTTTGATATGTTTGATAACTTTGAACCGGATATATTTTTAGGGCAGTCTTATAATTTAGATGAGGCCACTCTTAAATGCATTGCTGAAAGACCTCATTTAAAGGTTGGTCTTAGGGCTGGAGACTGGGGAGATCAAACAAAAGAGATCGACCGTAGCAGATTTAATATCTTAACGGTTACGGAACAAGAGGTGAGAACTCTAGAAAAACTAAAGAAAACAACAGGCAAACCAGACTTTGTACATATCCATTACAACGAACGAGATATACAAAGAACGCACAATCACTTTAATTCAATAGGAATAAAGCCCGTTTCGCTTATGATGTGTGCGGACACAGCCGCATACGGCAACTCGCACGTTGATGAAAATCTAAAGTGTGATATTGGATTTGTTGGGGGTTACTGGCCTTACAAGGGGCAAGTGATTGACCAATACCTATTTCCATTATTATACCCTGTTGGCAAATACAACGTTAAAATATTTGGGAATCAGGTGTGGCCCGTAAATCAATACTGCGGTCCTATAGAAGATGAAAATGTTAAGAATCTATTCAGATCTGCAAAAATATGTCCCAATCTAAGCGAGCCTCATGCTCAAGTGTACGGCATAGATGTAAATGAAAGAATATTTAAAATTCTATATGCAGGCGGCTTCTGTATTAGTGATAATGTAGAAGGATACAAAATGTTTGGTGACGGTATTGTAATCGCAGATTCTCCAGAGGACTTTAGAGAAAAGGTTGAACATTACAAAAACGCCGAACATGAAAGAAGTTTACACACACAGCGCGGTCAAACGTTTGTTGCCGAAAATCATACAGGCTTTCATAGAATTGCAACTATGATGAAAGAGTTTGGATACAGCGATATAGCTAATGGAATTTTGGAAGCTTACGAGGGTACATTAAATTGAAAAGTAAAATTATTATCACGGGTGGAAATGGTTTTCTTGGCAAGGCTGTAAACAAGGCTTTAAAAGACAATTTCTTCTACGATGTTGTATCTCTTGGAGGAAAGAGAGAGTACGACCTTACAAATCAAAAACAGGTTGATTATCTTTACAAAGAACATGAGCCAGATGCGATTGTCCATCTAGCAGCTAGGGTTGGTGGAATTGGTGCAAATAAAGAAAATCCCGGCCTGTTCATGTATGAGAATCTAGTCATGGGTATGAATCTCATAGAAACAGCCAGAAAGTATGGAAAACTTCAAAAATTTGTTATGGTTGGCACTGTCTGCGCGTATCCTAAATTTACACCCGTGCCATTTAAAGAAGATGATATTTGGAATGGCTATCCTGAAGAAACAAACGCGCCCTATGGAGTTGCTAAAAAGGCTTTGATGGAGATGTTGATTGCATACAACTCTCAGTATGGTCTTAACTGCACAAATCTTATTCCTGTAAATATGTATGGGCCGCATGATAATTTTCATCCCGCGATTAGCCATGTCATACCCGCGATTATATTAAAGATTGATAAGGCTATTGATAACGGTGAAACAGAAGTCAACCTATGGGGAACGGGCGAGGCTAGTAGAGAGTTTCTTTATGTAGACGATTGTGCGACAGCTATAAAAAAAGCGGTAGAGATAGACACAACACCACATCCAATAAACGTTGGAACCGGTGAAGAGTGCAGTATTTCCATACTTGCGCATAAGATAGCCGACATGATGAATTTTAAAGGTGATATTGTCTTTAATTCCAACGGTATGGATGGTCAACCAAGAAGATGTTTAGATACATCCAGAGCAAACAAAGTGCTAGGATTTGAAGCTAAAACAGGACTAGATAGAGGGCTACATGATACAGTAAGCTGGTACTATAAAAACAAGGAAAAGTTTGTTGATTACTTCCATCATATTCAGTAAAAATAGACCGCTTCAACTAGATCTAACGCTAAACACAATAGGTAAAAATTTTGACATCTGCAACGATGTGATAGTAATATACAAAACATCGGACAAGAAGTATAAAGAGTCCTACGAAAATTTGAAAAGAGAACATCCGAACGTTTCTTTTTACGAGCAGTCATACTCCTTGTTTTTAGACATACTAGCGATTATCGACGCATCAACTTATAAATATGTTTGTTTCTTTACTGATGATAATATTGTCTATCGAAAAGTAGACATAAATAGTCACCAATTAGATGATGTTTTCGATGCTTATGCGTCGTGCCTAAGTCTCAGAATAGGAGCAAACACAACACAAAGGGACTATGGTGACGGGGTGCTTAGAGATGATAACATGCCTAGAGAGGTTTTTAATACCCCGCCATTTATAGCGTGGAACAGGACAAGCATACCCACAGGCGGCTATTGGGCATACCCTTTATCTGTAGATGGTCATATATTTAAAAGGGACACAATGCTAGAATTTTGCATAGAGCTTGAATTTTTAAACAAGCACTACTCCCGCACAGCAATACCCGGAGAAAAATCCTGCTGGAAGCAAACGCCTAATGAGTTTGAGTCTAAGCTGCAAAGATACTACTTCGACATACCCGCAGGCATGTTTGCTCTGGAGCAAAGCTGTGTAGTAAATAGCCCAAATAATAAAGTGCAAGATAGTCACAACAACAGGTCTGGAGATTACTTTAATTATGATGAAAAAAAATTACTTGATAAATATGAGTCTGGAGCTAGAATTAATTTAGACGCATTAGACTTTTCTAATATAAGGTGTCCACATACAGAAATAGATATTTTGAAAGGGCTATAATGATATTTAATTTACAGGCCGTACAAGAACACATCGGCATAAAGATTACAGGCGCTGTACACGTTGGCGCTTTTTTAGGAGAGGAACTAACTCAATACAGATCTTTGGGGCTAGTAAACACCATACTGTTTGAGCCACAAAAAAAACTCTTTGACATCGTTAATTCTAAATGTATATTTAAAGAAAGGGCTTTTAACGTAGCTCTTGGTTCAGAAGAAGACGTGGTAGGTATGTTTATCTCTGACAGAGAGGGCGGCGTATCTAATGGTGCGGGAGCTTCTAGTTCTATTCTAGCGCCCAAAAAACATCTCACAGAACACCCAGAGGTTACGTTTCCTTCAAAAGAATCTATCGAAGTAAAAAGATTTGACAAATTTGTAGAAGAAAATGGAGTAGATATAAGCAACCACAATCTTTTAAATGTAGATGTTCAAGGCTACGAATTAGAGGTTTTAAAAGGTATGGGTGAAGAGCTTAATAAAATACAGATTATAATAGCAGAAGTAAATAGAGACGAGATGTACGAAGGCTGCCCTATGATTGAAGATATAGACGCTTATGTAAAGCAGTTTGGTTTTGAGAGAATTGCTGTTGAGTGGCAGTCAGAAAGCTGGGGAGATGCACTTTATATAAGGAAAGAAACTAAATGATAAATATATGCGCACTATCTGATAAAAACTACTTTAAATTTGGAATGGTTCTTTATGATTCACTGGTAGAGAACTGCAAACAAGATTTTACCCTTCATTACTTGTGTATGGACGAAGAAACTTACGACGCCATAGACGCTCTCAACTTAGAGCATATCAATGCTGTAAAAATGAAAGAGCTAGAAGAAACAGAAGATTTTAAAACACTAAAAGAAAATACAGTCTACAATCCTTCAGGAGACAATACCTATTGTTGGGCGCTCGCTTCTTTCTTTTCCGAGTATCTAGTAAATAAATTAAATTTAGAAGATTTACTTTATGTAGATTCAGACATATGTTTCTATAATAACGTAGTAGACATTTATGAAAAACTTTCTAAAAAAAGTATCGGGATTATGCTACATAGACATAATCAAATAGGAGATTATGTTGGAGCATACAATGTAGGGCTGATATATTTTAAAAATGACAATGTGGGATATAACTGTCTAAAATGGTGGAGAGACTGCGTTATGAATCCCAATAATGAATGGGCTGAAGAATACGGAACCTGCGGCGATCAAAAATATCTTGAGGCTTTTGCGCCTATGTTTGGAGAAGAAAACATTTGCGTAATAGATGAAGAAATAGGTCACGGCGCACCTTGGAATATGGGTCTATACAAATATCTACATGCAGAACTTGGGAGCGAAGTAGAGTGGAACCCAGATCCAAATTTAAATATAGGAATAGACAACAAACAAAGAATACAAAAAATGTACTTTGTACACTTTGCACAGTTTACTCCAGACTATGAAAATAATGGATATAGATTCGACAGAAGTGGCGCTTGGTGTCAATGTGGAATATACTCAAATAATGCAGTTATCAATTACTACAATGATTATTTTCTGAAAACTAGAAAATACAAGGACATGGTGAAATGAAAATAACTTTTGGCATGATTGTATTGAATGGCGATCAGGTTTTGGAAGAAACCTTGGCGTCTGTATATCCATATGCGCATCAAATCCTTATAGCTGAAGGTCCAGTGGGATACTGGCAGCAACAAGGCTACACGACCTCTATGGATGGTACAAACGAGATATTAGAAAACTTTCCCGATCCAGATAACAAGATTAAGATTGTTCACTCTCAGTATTCAGAAAAAGACGAACAGTGTAATGCCTATATGGAGTTTCTTGATGACGAAACAGACTACATCTGGAACTTAGACTGCGATGAAGTTTTTAAACCAGAAGATATAGAAAAGGTTATTAATCTACTGGAAACAGAACGATATACTTCTGTAGGATTTAAAAGCGTAACATTTTACGGCGGATTTGACAAATGTCTTGGAGGTTTTGAAGAAGGCGCAGAGTTCATGCGAATTAGAAAAGTTTATCCGGGTTCATATTGGGCAACTCATAGACCGCCGACGATAGCTCACAAGATCGACAATCCTTGGCCTGAAAAGCATCTTGACTTTAACGAGCTTGCGGAAAAACATGGCGTTAGAATGTATCACTACTCCTACGTCTTTCCAGATCAAGTGTTTAATAAACTAAAGTATTACAAAGAATACCTAAGCGGAAACAACTGTATAGATAATTATTTTCAAGAAGTTTATCTGCCTTGGGTTCTAGGTGACGAAGAACAGAAAAACGAAATAGAAGATCGTTATCGCGGTGTGCATGAGTTTAAACCATCGTACAGAGGTGTCTGCCGCACTAAAAAATTTGAAGGAGAACATCCAGAAATTATTAAGACAAACATAGAAAAATTAAAAGAAAAGCTCGACAAACAACTTTTAAGGTATAAAGTATGATATATCTAGTCACAGGCGGTAGGGGTTTCATAGGAAGTCATTTCGTAGAAATGCTTTTAGAGCAAGGGCATTATGTTGTAGATATAGACAAGATTACTTATGCCGCAAATCGCGAACTACCTTGGGACTATGATTCAAAGTATAAACACATAAAAGAAGATATATGTAATATAGATCATTTGCCAAACTGCGATATAATTGTAAACTTTGCGGCAGAATCCCATGTGGACAACTCTATAGAATCTCCAAAAGTTTTTCTTAAATCCAATACGGATGGTGTTTTTAATATATTGAATTTGCTTAGAGCAAAAGTTTATGAAAAGCCATTGTTTGTTCATATAAGCACAGACGAGGTTTACGGAGACGTAAACGAGGGAGAAAAGACAGAAGGAAGTATTCTTAATCCAAGCAATCCATACTCCGCTACAAAAGCGGCGGCAGAAATGCTTATAAACGCATACGCAAGAACTTTTCAAATAGATTATCAGATTGTAAGAAGCACCAACAACTATGGACCAAGGCAGTATCCAGAAAAACTAATACCTAGAATTATTCATTCAATAGACACTGGGCAAAAAATACCCATACACGGAGACGGATCATATGTGAGAGATTGGCTTTATGTGAAAGATAATGCTAGGGCTATTTATAAAATATGCAGTCACAACGAAAGAAATCAAACATGGAATGTTTCTGCTTATAATTACATGACCAACCTAGATGTTGTGAGAAACATATGCTCATGGAAAGGAATTGAAAACTGGATGGATCATGTAAACTTTGTTGAAAACAGAATGGGTCAAGACTACAGATATTCTATCTCTTCGCAGAAATTAAGAAATGAATTAAACTGGACACCAGAACAAAATAAACTATTTAACTTTATAGGAGAATAAGATGGTAGATCAAAAGATACTGGATTTTTGGACAGAGGAAATTGGACACCTTAGCGAAGGTCAAGCACAATTCATCATTGAAAAGCTGAAAAATTTTAAAACAGATTATGTTTTGGAAATTGGCTTTGCGGGAGGTCGCCACACCTACGCTATTCTGGAGTCATTTAAGCCAAAGCAAATGGTTACTGTTGACATTGACTTTGACTATCAGGATGGTAGACATAAAATAGAAGAAATTAAAAAAGAGTTTGATACCTGCACGTTTATAGAAGAAAACTCTGCATCATGCTTGAATCCTGAATTTTTTAATAAATATTTTCCTGACGGGGTTGATTATGTTTTAGTCGATGGTGGTCATCAATACAACGATGCGATGCGTGATATGATGAACTGTTTTTCTTTCGTCAACGAAGGCGGCATCATGATAGTGGACGATTATGAAAGCAAGGTTTGTCCTCTTAAAAGTGTAGACATGGCGGTAAGAGATTTCTCTGAGCAGTCAGGAAATACCTTTGAGACCATAAGTCTAGAAGACGGTAAGGGTATGGCGGTGTTCGTAAAATGAGCAACTATGCAACCGCTTGGAACAATGAGGAAATATCTGACCATATGATGCAGACTAATTTCCCACACCTTCAAATCAGCAATCACTTTGCACCATTAAAGCTGTGTGTCGATTTTGTTGTTTTAAATTGTAAAAATGTTTTAGATATTGGATGCGGCAAGGCTGAGTTTGCTACAGCATTTCCTAATTTTGACTATACCGGGGCCGATCTAGGGCATGTGATAGAAAACGTTTCAAAAAAAACTAGTCCACAGCTTAATTATGTAGCCTTCGATGCTCAAGAGGATAACTACGGTTTCATAAGTCAATTTGATTTAATTATTATGAATAGCTTTTTAAGCGAAATGCCCAATGGAATAGAGGTGCTTGATAAAGTTTTAGAGAATACGTCAGGATATGTTATAATACACAGACAGGAATTACACTCAACAGAAGACTACTTGACTGAATATAAGACTTATGGAGGTCTTCCTACGGTAAACTATACAATGTCTAAGACAACATTAGATCGTCTACTTAAAAAAAATGACTGCACATTACTTATAAATGTTGAATCTTTTCCAGACGACAAAAAAAGAAGAACCTTACTGATTAAAAAAAATGACTGATCAAAACATTTTAATTTTAGGTAATAAGCACTACCAAAACATTAATCTAGACGCTATTGTAGATAGCTTTGATGTTGTTTATAGATTTAATCTTGCTCGTCCCGGCATGAATAATGGAACTAAATTTGGCAGGCTGGCAATGTGTAGCCATGTATATCAAAACTTTGTGAGTAATCCAATTAGCAAAGAGCGTATAATAGACATATATCAAAGCGATTATACTGCTGAGTTTGTAAGTGACTGGTACGATTTTTTTCAAGAAAACAAAGAAAAGTTCGATGCTATATTTCATCAAGATGAATACAAATGGCGCGCGTGGAACGCCATGCTTGGAGAATATGGCAGCCCTCACAGATTTTCAAAAATGGCTACAACAGGTTACTCAACTATTTTTAAGAGTCTACAGGACGGCAACGAGAATATTTATGTTTCTGGCTTTACTTTGTGCGAAAAAGAGATTAGGCAAACAATAGGAGAAGAATACGGTTTTGCTCTATCAAAAAACCAAGGCAGCGGCTGTCATTCATTTTCTGAAGAAAGAGATGTGTTGGCTTGGCTGCATAACAACGATAAGATTGATGCGTCTTTGTGCATGTTGAAAGACGCTGAAAATCCTACTATAGAAGAAAATAAATACGACACAGAGCCTTCAAAGTTTATACTTGATTTGTTGGGAAAATTATGAAAACACAAGGAAAAATTTGGGGAAAAACCAAAGAAATATTTCAAAATTCTAACTTTGAGATTCACAGAATCGAAGCAAAAAAAGGCGGATTTTGCTCTAAGCATCAGCACAAGCACAAATTTAATGCGTTTTATATAGAACGAGGAAAGCTAAAAATAACAATTTATGAGAATGATTATAATCTAGTTGACGAAACCATTATATCTACAGGCGAAATGACAATCGCTAAACCCGGAACATATCATAGATTTGAAGCTATTGAAGATACTACTTGCTATGAAATTTATTGGGTAGAGTTGAACCATAACGATATACAAAGAGAGGATGTTGGAGGGCTAAATGGCTGAAATGAAAAAGGGCATGAAGGACAACATAGAAAGAAAACAACCTTCTATAAATACTGTACAGCTACACAACAATATTCCGCTGTTTAGCTTTGTTGAATTAAATATTAATGAGATTTGTAATAGAAAATGCCCGTTCTGCCCTAGAGCCGAACCTGATAAATATCCAAATCAAAACATTCACATGGATGTAGCCTTAGCTGAAAATATCGCTAATCAGCTTGCCGATCTCAACTTTAAAGGTATTGTCAATATTAGCGGCACTGGCGAGCCTTTGCTGACAAAGCACATAACAGATATAGTTAAGCAGTTTGGCGATAGAGGAATACACATAGAAATTGTAACCAATGGAGACATGCTAGTAAGCAAAAAGGGAAAGCAGCTAATCAAAGATTTATATTCATCGGGTCTTTGTCAATTTGTTGTTAGTATGTATGATGGGCCTGAGCAAGTAGAATCTTTTAATAATTTATTTGCTGAATGCGGAATAGATAAAAGCTCGTACTCTTTAAGAGATAGATGGTACGATGAGTCGGAAGACTATGGTCTGCTTTACACAAACAGAGCAGGAAACATAGGCTTTCAACACTTGTCCGATATAGCTAAAGAAAAATTAATGAAATCAGGAAAATCTGCTTGTTTTTATACTCATTATTCTATGATGATAGACTGGAATGGTGATGCATTGCTTTGTTGTCAAGATATGTACAATAGAACGGTTAAGTTTGGAAATGTTAAAGACAAGTCTCTTCTGGATATATGGACAGATGCAAAGCTGATGGAGTTTAGAAACAAACTTAAAAACGGAGAAAGGTCTTTATCGCCTTGCAGTAATTGTAATGCTAATGGTCAAATCTTTGGAAGGAATCACGCAGAAAAATGGAAATAGAAGCAGCGCATGGGTGCTATATAACAGACCGCAGTGGTAACACATATATTGATACTACGATGGGGTCCGGTGCGCAGTTAATAGGTCATGGCAATCCATTAAGCTTGAAGATCGCAAAACAAATAGAAAAGGGTACGATATACACCATCCCAAATTCTTATACCCATGAAGTAAATAGCTATTTAAAAAAATATATCAATCCCGATCTACACGATCAATACATATTTTGTAGTTCGGGAACAGAAGCTAATATGAGAGCTATAAGACTTGCCCGCGCCTGTAATGGTAAAAGTCTGATCGGAAGATTTCACGGTGGATGGCATGGTGGACTAGATGGTTTTTTAAAAGAGCATACAGACAACAAAGGTGTGCCAGAGCAAGTAGACAATTTATTTAAAGTATTACCTTATAATGATGACAATTGTTTTGAGCAAATTACCTCTGACATGTCTGCTGTTATAATAGAGCCGGTTCAAGGTTCTAATCCCAGATCAGACATAAAAGAGTTTTTACATAAGCTAAGAGAACACTGCGCCAAGAAAAATATATTACTAATATTTGATGAAGTGATGACGGGCTTTAGACTATCCGCTAAAGGTGGTGCTGGTGTGTTTGGTGTCATGCCAGATATAGTAACCTACGGCAAAGTTTTAGGCGGCGGGTTTCCAATCGGTGCAGTTGGAGCTAGACCAGAAATTATAAAAACAGGAAATGTGTTCTATGGAGGTACTTTCTCAGCGAATCCTTTGAGTATGTATGCCGCTAAGTTAGTACTTGAAACGATAATTGAAAAAAGACATATCAATTATGACGATCTAGACACTGCTGGAAAAATATTTCGCGACGAGCTTAATAAGTTTTTCATAACTAAAAACAAGAAAATAAGAGCTATAGGATGTGGTCCAATCAATAGGATCGTATTCACGGATAAATTCATTACCAATAGGGAAGAAAGAGATTTATACGAACCAGAAAATGCTCAAAAAATATTTTCCAAAAAACTAAAAGAATCAGGCGTGTTTGTTAACACAAATGGATTATATCACTTTTCTATGGCTCATACTCCAGAAGTTGTTAAAGAGCTTATTAATATAATTAAAAAGATATGTATTTATGATTAGTGTTGAGAAAGAATCAATAGAGAAAATATTCAAACATGTAGATCTACAGGAAGATGATGTTATTTTATATCTGGGCGGCAGGATTGACGATGATAATCTATACCCACGAAAGTATAGAAAATATCTAAGGGGTCAAATAGAAAGGTTGAATCCGTCCAAAATAATTTGCCATAATCATTGGTATGCTAAGAAGTATTATGAGAATGAAATCTTATCTAAGAATACTAAAATAGATATGGTATTATCATTTCACTGCTATTTTTCATCAGGTGAAATTCAAACAATTAATCCTGAACACTACGATGATCATCTCAACTGGATAAAGATATTAATAGACAAAAACCCTAACATAATCTATGCGCTGTGCATAGACGACGGAATACCCTATGGAAGAAGCCGCTATGGAACTCAAGACATAGGACCATCCTCCGTGCATGTTGACGATAGCTGGTTTGGAGAAGATTACGATCTAAATAATATTAAATACTTCGATTACGATAGAAGAACATCTGCCAAGGATTTAACGGGAAAGGATCTGGGCTATGGGGGAGAGCAAATAAACGCTACTGGTGGTTTTGCCATGATTAGGAACATACTGAATGCAGGTTTTAAGAATTTGAATATACTTGGTTTTAGCGCATTTGGGTCTGACGAAGACCAGTCTCATTTTACTCCGTATGGAGGACAATACCGCCAATACGCAGGCGTAAAGTACTTCAATATCGCAACCTCGGAAAATCAAGAAGCAGAAGCGGATATATTAAAATACTTGGTAGAAAATGAACGCATATATAATCTAGAAGATTACGAAACACTAAAAGAATGTTTAGCTCTATCAGATTTATATTCAAGATTCATTCAAAAACATTCGCGCCAGAAACAAAATACGGAGCCACGCGCAAAGCTAAGTGTAGAGCAAAGTGAAATTAAACGAATAGCTTCTTCTGTTAGAGGCAAGGGTTCAATTGAGATAGAAAAAGATGTTAGAATTTTTAATGAAGTTCGTCGAGAATTTCGCGGAGAACATAACAAACCCAGACTTATCAAAGGTGACAAATTACATCCGGGAATTTGGAAAATAGTATATCCTTAATTAAGTTAACTGGAAGCAGAAATTTATTTCAAATATTTTTTACAAAAATCAGGCATGATCAATCTATTTAACATAAACAATTATATTATAAACACAAACGACCTTGGTCATATTCTTCATGGAGAAATAGTTGAAGAGCTTGAACAGGCTTTTGCAGAATATGTAGGAGCAAAGTATGCCTGCTTTGCAAACAGCGCATCTAGCTTAATTTATCTTTCTTTAAAAAATCTTAATTCAACAGTAAAAATACCAAGCATAATACCCGTAGTTGTGCCTAATATGATACTAAACTCTGGAAACAAAATAGAGTTTTATGATGATATTGATTGGGTTGGAGATATGTATCAATTGCATCCGGGAATATGGGACTCTGCACAAAGAGTAACAAGAAATCAGTATAGCAAATTCTCAAATTCCGATAGCGATACTATGATATTCAGCTTTTATCCAACAAAACCCGTAGGCGGTTGTGACGGTGGAATGATTGTATCTAATAATCGTTATGCAATAGACCGATTCAAAGCTATGGTTTTAAATGGAACTAATCCATCTAAAAACTCTTGGGAAAGAGAACAAATAATGATTGGGTATAAGATGCATGGAAGTTCTATACAGGCAAAAATAGCGTATGAAAATCTGAAGAAGCTAGATAAAAAAAATAGCATTTTACAAGAAATTAGACTTGCCTTTAATGAATCTTTACATTATAATAATAAGAGCAATCATCTTTACAGAATAAGAGTAAGAGACAATTCTAAATTCGTAAAAGCGATGAAAGACGAAGGAATTCAGTGTGGCATACACTATAAGGCTTTTCATAAGAGCGACCTTTTAAAAAATATTGTAAAATACAGAGAAATGCCAAAGTCAGAACTGGAAGAAAAGCAAACAGTAAGCATACCATTTCATGAACAACTAACCAGCGAAGAAATACAGCGTATTATAAAAAATGTTAAAAAATTTACCAACATTTAGCGACAGCAGAGGATGCCTGACTGCTATAAATAAAGGGTTTGAGTTTGCTCCCAAAAGAATATTCTACATATATAATGTACCCAAAGGGGAAAAACGAGGCGCTCACGCCCATATAAAAAGCAAACAAATACTGGTTTGTATATCTGGCAGTGTAAAAGTTTCCCTGAATGACGGCAAATCCGTTCAGGAGTATATATTGAATAAAAACCAATCGCTATACATAGATAATATGATTTGGGATGAGCAGACGTATCTCACCGGAGATGAAATTTTGCTTGCTATTTGCTCAGAGGAACACTCAGAAGATGATTACATAAGAGACTATGAATTATTTTTAAAGGAAAAATTAAATGGCTAGCATTGCTGCAATGACCGACTGTTTAAAAAACTCTCAAAAGTCGTTTTACTTGGTTAAAGAATTTAACAAAATTGCAAAAGATCCAAGCGTATCTTGCTTACTTTTCACTAGCACGACTGCGGTTCCTATAACAAAGCCACTGTTTCCTTGTTATAATATATCCTTTTACGCAGATTATTCAGGGGTTTGTATAGGCAGTAGCTTGGCAGACCTGAGAATCATGACTGCTACAAGCAACAACGTCGATAAATATTTTTATCTTTGGGACTTTGAGTGGCTAGATAATCCAATTAGCCACAACACTACCTGCGATCTACTCAGGGAAAATGAAATAAAGATAATCGCAAGAAGCGAACCACACTCAAAACTAATAGAAAACTATTGTAATAAAAAACCGGTCGGCATTTTGGATGATTGGAATTCTGAAGAACTTAGAAAAATAGTGGGAGTTTAAAATGTCAAAGATTGATGAAGAATACGTAATAGAAAAATATAACGAAAATCAAAGCACATATTCTATTGCTAAAGATTTAAATACGTATGCCAAAAAGATAGAAAGAATTTTAAAGAAAAACAACATACCAATCAGAAGCAAATCTGAATCTCAAAAGATAGCTATAGAAACAGGCAGAAGCAAGCACCCAACAAAGGGAAAGACAAGGACAGAACAAGAAAAGTTTAAAATTAGCGAAGGTGTATACAGCAACTGGCAAGCAAGAAGCGAAGAAGAAAGAGAAGAATTTTCTAAACAAGCAAAGAAAAGATGGGAAGAAATACCCGCCAACAAAAAAAGAGACATGCTTGAGGCGGCAGGAAGGGCGCTGCACAAAACCTGCACAGAAGGATCTAAAGCCGAAAGATGCTTGTATGAAGCAATACAAAAGCGGGGGATAGATGTTGTTCTTCACA
>CEUJ01068514.1_pt1 | contig 33683 bp, 34 predicted proteins | sample 361531 | NCBI WGS metagenome assembly CEUJ01 (sample SAMEA2622842, study PRJEB7988) | marine metagenome | biome: marine biome (ENVO:00000447); feature: marine epipelagic mixed layer (ENVO:xxxxxxxxx); material: "saline water (ENVO:00002010), including plankton (ENVO:xxxxxxxx)" | depth 140 m | reverse complement strand
CAGTAGCTGAAGAACCAGTAGCTGAAGAACCAGTAGCTGAAGAACCAATAAACTATTTAGATAAAATTCAAAGTAATGAGAAAATTGAGACTTTTAAGAGTGGAGATACTGTGCTGGTCAACTTACTAATAAGAGAAGGAGATAGACAGAGGATCCAAGCATTTCAAGGAAATGTTATAAAAGGTAGTCATAAAAACGGGTCACAGATTTTACCTGGAAAGTCATTCACAGTTCGTAGAATAGCTTCTGGTGTAGGAGTTGAAAGAACTCTACCAATTAGTTCTCCTAGTATAGATTCTCTAAAGGTTGTGCGAAGAGGAAAGGTAAAGCAGTCAAATCTTTATTATCTAAGAGATTTAACTGGAAAAAAGGCTAGAATTAAAGAAGCAAGATAGGTAGAGAATATTGTCAATATTACCTATCAGAATATTTCCAGATCCTTTTCTAAGAAAAAAATCAAAAGAAATTACTGAAATTAATAAAGATATTATAGATTTTGGTCATAACATGCTTGAAACTATGCAAACTGCAAGAGGAGTAGGTTTAGCAGCACCACAAGTTGGAAAACTTATAAGAATGATAACTATACAAGTCCCTGAAAAAGCTCCTATGATTATGATTAATCCAAATTTAACTAATCAAGAAGGACTAAGAAGAGTTGAAGAAGGTTGTTTGAGTGTTCCTGGATTTACTGGAATTGTAGAAAGATCTATAAAAATTGATGCTCAATATTTGGATGAAAATAAAAATAAAATTCAACTTTCTGCTGAAGAATTATTAGCGCAAGCTATTGAACATGAGATTGATCATCTAAATGGAATAATGTACTTAGATCACCTAAAATCACACCAAGAACTGCATAAAACTGGAATTACGCCTAATGAGGTTCATTGGCATGATGTAGGATATAAAATCCATGTTAACAAGCAAGAAGCCTTAAAAAACGATTTAATAACAGAAGAAGTCATTGAAAAAAAAATAGAACTTTCTAAAATCAAATCTGATAGTTCTTTAGATGATGCTTCATTGGAAATTTAGAAGAAAGGAAAGAATTTGAGATTCAAAGGAATAATAATTCTATCAATATGTTTAGTAATATCTTTACTAGCCATTTTTATAAATCCAATAAAACTAGGCTCTTGGGAAAGAGGTAATAATGATAATTTTCTAGGTATGGTACTCGGTTTAGACTTAAGGGGAGGTACTCACTTAGTCTACTCTATTACATCAAATACCGGAGAAGAACCAACTGTTGATGATGCAGAAGGTGTAAGGCAAATAATAGATAAAAGAGTGAATGAGTTTGGTGTTAGTGAAGCAAACGTTCAATTATTAGGAACACCTCCAAATAAAATTTTAGTTCAAATTCCGTCTCAATCAGGAGCTCAAATTGCTTTTTCTTATTCAAGTGATGATCCTGATCTAGAAAAAATTAAAACTCAAATTTCAGAAGCAGGTTTAGAAGAATTTCAAATTCAAAAGATTGAAGATCAATATATTATTGAGTACGATAATTTAGTTGATCAAAACACTATAGAATCAATTAGAAATAATCTAGCAAATACTTTTCAGGTGAAAGTTATGATTAATTTTTCTCCTAATAGGCTAGAAGGTAAAAAAGAGGGAGAAGATCTAGAATTTCCTAATATTGAAGATATAAAACCTCTGCTAGATCAATCAAATATATATTACGATGAGCTAAATAATAAAGAATTTGGTGCTTGGGAGATAGTTCTTACTAATTTTGGTTATGGTGATGATAATTTGGCAGAACAAATTATGATGTCTCTTTCTGAAAGTAAATACAACCTAGTAAATTTACAGCCAAGCGGGGAATTAGATACATTTGTTGCTAGCGGTGGCATTCAATCCGCTAAAAGATTGATAGGGTCAACTGCTCAATTAGAATTTAGAGTCAGAGAGTGCGGTAGAGATAAACCCGAAAATCTAGATCAAAATGTTTGGGACTTAGTAAAATGTTATGATCCTCAATACTACAATGAAGTTGCTACAGGTATAGAATCAAAAAACCTAACAGATGCATCTCCTGGAACAGTTCCTGAACTTGCTCAACCTGTGGTTAATATTGTTTTTGATGACGATGGATCTGATATTTTTTATGAAGTAACTGACAGAATCTCTAGAACTGGAGATTTACTTGCCATTTATTTAGATAATGAAGAGTTAGTTAGTCCAGGTGCCGATAAAGCTATATCAGGTGGTAGAGCATATATTTATGGTAAAGATATTGATGCAGAGAGAGCTAGAGAGATTGCAATTCAGCTTAGATCAGGAGCATTACCAGCTAAACTTGACCTGATTCAAGAGAGAAATGTAGATGCAGTTTTAGGATCAGAATCTCTTTCTAAAAGCCTTATAGCTGGAGTCATAGGTTTCGTATTAGTTCTTATTTTCATGATAGCTTATTATAAAATTCCTGGAATTATTGCTTCTTTGACTTTGGTGATATATCTATTGTTTGTTGTTTCAATTTTCAAAGTATTGCCAGTAACGTTGACTCTTTCTGGAGCGGCAGCTTTGATTCTTTCTATAGGTTTTGCAGTTGATGCAAATATCTTAATATCAGAAAGAATTAAGGAAGAATTACTTGCAGGAAGAAATCTACTTAATTCGATAACTGTTGGATTTGATCGAGCTTGGCCATCAATAAGAGATGGTAATTTTTCTACAATAATAACTGCGGTAGTACTTTATTGGTTTGGATCTAACTTTTCAACATCTGTAATGCAAGGTTTTGCATTGACTTTGGGACTTGGAGTTTTATTGAGTATGATTACAAGCTTTCAAGTTAATAGAATTTTAGTCAGATTAATCACAAGTAGTAATTTGGTTGAACAAAGTAATTTATTTATTCCAATTTCAAAGAGAAACAAGTCAGGAGATAACTAATATGAATTTATTGTCAAAAAGAATTTATTTATTTTACTTTTCAATAGTTGCAATAGTTATTTCAATAATACTCTTAGTTGTCCCGGGCTTACCATTAGGTATTGATTTTACATCAGGATCCACTATTACCTACAGATGGGAAGATAAAAATCCTACTCAAGATCAAATAAGTGAAAGTATGGAAAAAGCAGGATTTGACACATCCATTATTCAATCAATGGGAAATAAAGAATTCTTCATAAGAACATCCGATTTAGGATTAAATGGAAAAGAAAAAATTGATGATCAATTGAAAGATTTAATTGGAGAGCTTCCTGTTACTTTGGATGTTAACACTGTTGGATCATCCGTTGCTGAAAATACTATTAGAAATTCCATAATCGCAGTATTCATAGCTTCTTTATTTGTAATGCTTTATATAATTTATGCTTTTAGAAATGTTGAACAAGCATATTTATATGCGATAGCAGCAATCATAACTTTGATTCACGATGTATTTGTAGTCATGGGCTTATTTATATTAATTAGTCTTTTTGTTGGCTCTGTTGTTAATTCAATATTTATTGTTGGTATATTGACTGTAATAGGATATTCAGTGAATGACACTATTGTAATTTTTGACAGAATTAGAGAGAACTTAATTATTAATAAATCTACCGAATTTATAAATGTTGTTAATTTGTCTGTTAGAGAGTCTGTAACTAGGTCTTTAGGTACTTCTGTTACTACCTCAATAGTTATTTTATCTATGCTATTGTTTGGAGGACAATCATTGAGAGATTTTCTGATTGTTTTACTCTTGGGTGTAATTATTGGAACTTATAGTTCAATATTTGTAGCATCTAACCTACTTTTAACTTGGAGGTATGGACTTAGAAAATAAACTAATCTTTAGTTCTATTAATAACTTTTTCTTCCTCAAGCCTATCCAAAATAGCTAAACAATATTTTCTACTCATACCTAGGTTTTTTCTAACTAAGTCAATGTTGATTTTTTTATTGATTTTATTAATTTCTAAAATCTCATTTTTTAATTTCTTATATGAATCAATAAAATAATATACATTTTTTGAGCACTTAACTATAAGTTGTTGTTCAACTAAATAATTCATCAAATCAATTTCTAGATGATTATCTGTTGGAGGCATATAATCTTTTACATTTATCAAATTTAAGTAATTATTTATTTTTGATTTTTGATTACTATCTAGCTTTGGAATAAATTTTGTTTTTTGAACAAATCCATCTTTTATCTTGATTAGTTTTTTTCTCACAAGTGTATTTATTATTAATTTTTTCTCTTTTTTTTCGTTGATGCTTGATAAAGGTAAACCTTTACGTAGAGGATTATTTTTGTGGTAGTTTTCTACTTCTTTTAGAAATAATTTTGCTTCTTCTATCAAATATTTTGAACTTATTACATATGATTCTTTTTCAAAGGATATAAATTCATTATTATTATCTAATAATCTAAGTATTTCTTTTTTTTTCTTTCCTAGATATTTAACCAAACTGTTAATAGAAATTGTTTTATACATATCCAGAAAGAATTCAATCTTTTTATGCTCATTTATTACTGCAGATTCAAGTTCTTTTTCTGATAATATTTTTTTGTGAAATATTATTTCTCCTCCTCCCACAGTTCCGCTATTATTTCTAAAAATAAATTTATCTCCGATAATGAATGCTATAGTTTTATTTAGATTTATTCGGGCAATCTTTGTATTATTAATTAATTTTATTTTGCCTATAGTTTTGGATGATCCTGTATGAAATATTATTTCAGAATAATTTTTTATTTTTTTTAGAAGATCAACTTTTACATAAACTAACTTTGATTCCAATATATGATTTTTTTCACCTATAATGTCTCCTTTTTTAATCTCATTTGTACCAAAGTTTTGAATATTTATTGATACTCTACTTCCTGGGCTTATTATCTCTAAATCCTCATTGAAAGCTTGTAATTTCTTTACCTTCAATTCTCTAGAATTAGGTAATATCTCAAGACTACTTTTATTTGAAATTGTATTTCCTATTAGAGTTCCCGTTGCTATAGTACCAATACCTTTCAGAGAAAAGACTCTATCTACTGAAAATCTTCCTCCTTGAATTGATTTTTTTTCTGAACTAGTAATATTTTCTTTAATGATCTTTTTTAGTTTGTCCACTCCTGTATTTTGTAAGTTAGAAATTTCTAAAATTTCATTTTTATTAAGACTATAATTGGTGATTATTTTATTAATATCTTTTTTGATTTTAGATATTTCTTCTGAAGTACTTAGATCAATTTTTGAAATTACGAAAATAACATTTTTAATTGATAATAATTTTATGATATCTAAGTGTTCAATTGTTTGAGGCATTATTCCTTCATTTGCAGCAATAACTAAAATCACTTGATCAACTGCATGAGCTCCAGAAATCATATTCCTAATAAAATTCTCATGGCCAGGAGTATCTATTATTGAAGCATACAAATTTTTATCAATTTGATATTTTGCATAACCTAATTCTATTGATAATCCTCTTTTTTTCTCTTCAATTAATCTATCAGTATCTAATCCGGTTAATGACTTTACTAAACTCGTTTTACCGTGATTTACATGGCCTGCTGTACATATACAAAACATTATTTTACAAACTTACTTGCTACTTCATTTGCAAACAATTTACCTTTGTTTGAAAGTTTATAACAATCCTTATTTTTTATAAGAATATTACCTTCAATATATTCTTTCAAATCATCTAGATATAAGTTGCAAAAGTCTAAATTAAATCTTTTATTAAAATCTACTGTATCTATTCCTTCTTCAAGCCTTAATGAAAGCATCAAAAATTCTAGAATTTCATTTTCCTTATCATAACTTTCATACACATCAAGAAATGAAATATCTTTTAGAAAATTAATTTTTTTAATAATTTTATCTTCATCGTTTTGTTTCAATAATTTTGAACCCGTAATATATTTTTTTGGGGATTTGATAATACTGAATCTTTCTTTACTTATATATGAATGAGCTCCTGGTCCTACTCCTATATATGGTTTTAGTTTCCAGTATTTTAAATTGTGCTCTGAATTAAATCCGTCTTTTGACCAATTAGAAATTTCATATTGACTAAATCCTTTTTTACTTAATAATTTTTGAGTAATTTTATACATTGCTGCAGAAGTATCATCGCTTGCTACAGTAATTTTCTTTTGAGTTACTTGTTGGTCTAAAAAAGTCCCTTTTTCTACTTGTAATGAGTAGGAAGAAATATGATTTGGATTAATATCAATAATACTTTCTAGTGTATTTATATATGATCTAAGGCTTTGTTTTGGTAGGCCGTATATTAGATCTACAGAGATGTTATCAAAATATTTCTGTAAGGTTTTTATGGAATTAATAGCTTTTTTAGAGTCATGTCTTCTATTAATTATTTCTAACTCATTATCTTGTAAAGACTGAATTCCTACTGAGCACCTGTTTATTCCAATATTTTTCCATGAAAAGGATTTTTCATCGTTTACATCTTCGGGATTAATCTCAAGTGTTATTTCAGTATTATCAGAAACAATAAATGTTTTTTTTATTGTAGAAACAATATTTTCTAGTACCTCTATATCTATATATGAAGGAGTTCCACCACCTATAAAAATAGAACTTAATCTATATGGTTTTTGAGAACGCCAAAATTTTATTTCTGAACAAATTGCTTTTTGAAAATCCAGAATTAAATTTTCAATGCCAGTATATGTATTAAAATCACAATAGGTACATTTTGTATGACAGAAAGGAATATGTACGTATAATCCTAAATCAAAATTTTCTAGTTTGGTGTCCATATACCACTATCAGGTTTTTCCTGCTGTGTTTCCTGTTCTGAAGTGCTAGAAGAAGCATTTTGCTGAGCTTCAAATTGTTCTCTCATTTGAGCTTCCATAGCAGCCTGAGCATTTTTTACCCACTGAGCAACCATATCTAGTTCAGGAGGAGAAATTATAAATTTTTCTATATCATCTGGAAGATTGGTTTCTTGATTTCCACTGAAAATAATACAAGATTCACCATCATTAAGATTTTTGTCAATTGAATTGTTTATAAATTCTAATCTTGACTCAGATTCTTTTTTTAGTTCTTCTGCAATTTTTTCAGCAACACTTCTGTTACTTAGTCCTGAATTTAAACATTTTGACCAGTCGATTACTTTTTGTAAAATTTCTAAATTTTCAAATTCTTCAAATTCAGCCCCTGCATTAACCCTCTCTTGTAGCATGTTCCAAGCTCCAAGACTGGCTTCTTTCAGGCTCACAGAAACATCTTCCCCTTTACCAGGAATACCTTCAACAAATATTCGTTTTACAACACCAGTTTTTCCTTCTAAGTTAGATATATTATTGTCCACAGCATCCCAATATTTCTGTATTAGCTCATGCAAGTCTTTTGAAGCTTCCGGAGGAGCTTGGAGGAGAACACAAACAAATGCTTTTCTCTTACCTATAATTTCTTTAGAATCTGGTTTGTTTATTTTCCCTATTTCATCACTCATTTTATTTCCTTTATAGTTATCAAAGAGAGCTTATAATATCTATATATAATGATATTCTCTTAATTCTTTTTTTTATACTTTATTATCATCTGAATTTATTTTAGCAACTAATGAGATAATAAGAGTATATAGAAATAAGATTTAAATATTGAATCTAAAGTATATGACGTCCCCGTCCTCAACTAAATAATCTTTTCCTTCTACTCTCATTTTTCCAGCTTCTTTGGATTTTTTCTCCCCACCTAAATTTACATAATCTTCATAACTTACTACTTCTGCTCTTATAAATCCTTTTTCGAAATCAGTATGTATTTCTCTAGCAGCTCTAGGTGCACTAGATCCTTTTGGAACAGTCCAAGCTCTTGATTCTTGAACGCCTGATGTGAAATAAGTTATTAGGTTGAGAAGTTTATATCCTGATTGGATTACTTGCTCTAATCCTGATTGCTTTAATCCTAATTCAACTAAATATTCGTTTTTTTCTTCAGGTTGTAGTTGAGAAATTTCAGATTCAATTTTTGCCGAAATTATGATTGAAACTGCATCTTCTTTATTTGCAATATCTTGGACTAATTTTGAGTGTTTGTTTCCAGTAGTTGCATCTTCCTCTGAAACATTACATATATATAAAACAGGTTTACTTGTCAGTAATTGTAAATTTCTTAATTTGGGTTTTTCTGATTCTGATATTTTTAATAGTCTGGCTGGTTTTCCGCTACTTAGTAAATCATGAACGCCATTTATAATGGGTAGTAATTCATTTGCCTCCCTATCTCCAGACTTAGCTTTTTTTTCCATTATAGGAATTCTTGATTCAATGCTTTGTAGATCAGATAGCATTAATTCAGTTTCAACAATTTCACTATCCTCAATTGGGTTAATTGTTCCGTTCACGTGAACTATATCAGGGTCTTCAAAACATCTAATAACATATGCTATTGCATCCATTTCTCTGATATTTGCAAGAAATTTATTTCCTAAACCTTCACCTTTAGAGGCACCCTTTACTAATCCTGCAATATCTACGAATGACATTTTAGTAGGGATAATTGATTTAGATTCACTTAATTTTGCTAATTTAGTCAATCTATTATCAGGGATAGCAACTTCTCCAACATTAGGATCTATTGTACAAAAGGGATAGTTTTCAGCTTGGGCATTACCTGTTTGAGTTAAGGCGTTAAATAATGTGGATTTTCCAACATTAGGTAAGCCAACTATTCCACACTTAAATCCCATTAAAATTTGTCCTTTTGTAAATTAGTAATCATTTTATATTAATTTCAATTTTCATCTGAATCTATGTTTCTGAATTCACCATCAATAATTTTTTCATCGGAATTTTTCTTGATGTTTTTTTTGAATTCTTGAAATTTATAAACCAAAATCGCTATAAGTATAACTAATAAATCGTCCAATTGGCCCAAGATTGGTATTATATCTCTGATAATGTCGAACGGAAACACAACATAAAGAATAGAGAGTATAAAAAATAATTTTACTTTAGTTGGCATTCTTGGATCAAAAAGACTCATAAATATCTTATATAGAAAAAAAAATATTCTTGGTATTAATGACATAAAATTTTTCATTGAAGTGTAATAGTATATTTATTAAATTTCATATTTAAATAATAACAACAATATTATTATCAAGTCTTGATTAAACTTATACATGGTGATGACGAATTCTCATCAAAAGAAATATTAAATAAATTTACTGGCGATAAAACCAAAATAGAGTCAGACATTAATATCATCTATTCAAATTCATTATCAGAATCTGGATTTAATGAATTAGTAAATACAATGTCTCTTTTTGGTGAAAATAGAAAATTGATTTTTATTGACCTTTTAACAAAAATTATTTCTTCTAAAAATGAACAATGGAAAGAATTTAATGAGGTATGCATAAATAAACCTTCCATGAATGAATTGATTTTTTTTGAATCAAAAGAGATCAATGTTAGTTCAAATAAGATAAAAAAATTTATGGAATTAGCCGAAGTTTATCTAAATAATTTACCAACAGGCAGAGGTTCTTGGGATAAGATAAGAAATTGGATTTTAAGTAGACAAAATATTCATCAAATTGAATTAAGCAATGAAGCAGTAAACAAACTAATAGAATTGATTGGCAATAATTACAGGTATATAGACAACGAGTTAATAAAGTTAAGCAATTTCAAACCAGAAGAAAGAATTGAGCAATCTGATATTGAAATAATGGTTTCTGGTATAAAAGAATCTTCTATTTTTGAACTAATAGATTCTTTATTAGAAAAAAATATATTTAGATCAAACCAACTTATAAATGAATTTATAGATAATGGTCAAAGTTTTTTTAATATAGAACAAATGTTGGCAAGGCAATTAAGGTTAATCATAATTGTTCAAGACCTTTTAGGAAAAAATAATAATAAGGAAATACAAAATAAAATTCAAATCAAATCAAATTTTGCATTTAATAAAATCCTTGACCAAGCTCAAAAGTTTTCATCTAATAGAATGAGATCAATGCTTCAAAATCTATTAAAATTGGACATAGGAATTAAAATAGGGGACAAGTCTGAAAAAGAGATATTAAAGCAATTAGTTCACATATTATGAAAAAAATAATTATTACACTTAATATTTTTATATTTTTATCGTGTTCTCAGCAAGATGAATCTATTACATCTGAGGAGATTACTTATGAATATTCCCCTCAAGCATCCTTAGATCTATATGTTCAAGGACATAGATTCATTGATCAAGGTAAATATAAAGAGGCTCAAAAAACTTATGAAAAATTAACAATTATTGATCCAGAATTTTCTAAAGCATGGGAAGGCCTTGCAGACAGCTCGCTTCTTCAATCAAATCTTCCTCAAGCAATGAGTTATATTGAAAAAGCCTTAGAGATTAATCCCTCTATTGCATCGCATTATTCAAAAAAAGCTTTAATACTTTATTATCTTGACGAGTATGACCCTTCTGAAAGGTTTGCAAATTATGCTCTTGATATTGATAAAAATGATGTAAGAGCAATAATAGTTTCTGCTGCAGTTAAGGCTCATAAAGGATTATTGGATCAATCAAACGAACTTTTTGAAATTGCTATTAATTTAGAACCAGAGGATTCATCTATTTATTACTGGAAGGCAAAGAGTTATAGAGAGTTTGATATTGATTTAGATAAATCTATGAATCTTATTAATACAGCTATAGAAATGGATAGGTCTGCTCCAGCGTATTTTATTGAAAGAGGATTACTTTATTTAACATTTGGAGATCTTGATAAAGCAGAAAAAGATTTACTTGAAGCTATAGAAATAGCCAAAAATCCTAGAAATCAATCAATGATTGATAAAGCAAATGAGATCTTAGAAGATGTTAGAAATTAAGAAAGTTATATTCATCACAGGATTATTAATTTTGTCATGTACTTCTCAAAATATACTTGAAGGTAGAATCACAAAATTAGAATCTATTGATTTAAATGGATTAAAGTCAGTAGATATTATTTTTTTTGAAAACCAATTTGAGCAACATGAGTTTTACGTTGATAAAAACAATAGACTTGAGGATATAAATATTGATTTTACTTATTCTCATATTAAGTCTCATATGTTAGATGGTGAAAAAGTTGAGATAGTATTTGAAATTAAGAATTCAAAAAAAATAATTAAGAGTTTTAAGTTTTTAGATCATTCTCATTAGTTAAAATCTGATTTACCTAAATCTATTTTAATCTCTTTTGATTCAACAAATCCTTGATATCTATTTTTTACTATTCCTTTTGAATTAATTAAAAATGTCCAAGGCTCAGTTTTGATATTAAATTTTTGTACTGAATCATTCAAAACTCCAACCGATAAATCTCCTTTTTTCATAACCTCATCAAAATTCTTCCAAATCTCAACATGAATAATAATCACGTCATTATTCGAGTTAGAAATTTTCTTTAATTCTTCCATTTGAGGAGCACAAGCTCCAGTTACACATAAACCGGGAGTTGAAAATGATAAAAGAATAGGTTTATTTTGTTTTAAGGCATCATCTAAACTATATTGATAAAGATTTTTATCTGCATCAATATCTGTTGTAATTTTACTTATTTCAAAATCATTTATTGAAGGAGTAATAATAGGTTCAACAGTATCTCCAATGGATAACGTGGAAGAATTTTCTAAAACGTTGACTGCTGCTTTTGCCGTTTCCTTATCTCTATTTACTATAAATTCCCAATATCCAGTTTCTTCAAAATTAATGTTAGTGACAAATACATTTCGTTTAGGTGGCCATGATGAAGTATTTATTTCTTCAATTTTAGTAATTTTATTACTTCCTAATTTTTTGAAAGAGAATCTTAAATTTTCTGTTAATGTTTGACCTTGTTCATCAAATACTGACAAAACGACTCTATTATTTCCTAGTTCTAAATCCTCAGTAATTACAAATAATGAGAGTAAATTTTGGCTTTGATTTTTGGCTGATTCATTTGAACAACCAAAAATAATGATAATTATTGTAATAAAAAAAAATTTTTTCATTACTTAATTGTAAGCATTTTGGTTGGATTATTAATCATTAATTTGTTAGTTATTTCCTCATTGAAACCTCTCATTTTCATCCAAGGTACAATTCTTGTTATTAAATGATCGAATCCATGACCACCATATTTTTTTAGTCTATGTTTTGTACAAATATCTTGAGCTAATAAGATTTTATCTTCGAAATTATTATCAATTAAGAATTCAACCATTTTTATTCTTTCATGGTCTCCAGGCATGTAAGTTTCTGGTGCTAAAGGATAGTATGGACTATCATGTCCCCATAAATCTAAATTTATAAAAACTCCTGTTTTAGCAGTTTCTAATAAAATGTCATAGTTAAATATAGTTCTATCGACATGCCCCATTACTACGTTATCCAAATCTGCACCTAATCTATCAATATAGTTTATTATTTCTAATGGAGCATACTCATTTCTTCCAGGATGTATTAATAATGGAAGCCCAGTAGTTTTATGGGCTGATACGGATGCTTCCATAGATTTTTTCTCATTATCAGTCCATGGCCAAGAACAACCTACCTCTCCGATTATTCCGGATTTTACATCAGTGTTATCTGCTCCATAATTTATATCTTTCATGATTGTTTCAAATAAAGATTCTATTCCATCTTTTGTGTAATTTTTTTTCTGAGCCAATTCAACATAAAAACTTGAACCCATCACTATATTTACACCTGTTTTTTTACTAATAGTACGTAATTTTTCAGGGTCTCTTCCAAGTCCAATATTTGTAACATCCACTATTGTGTTTCCACCAGACTTTTTATAAGAATTAAGCTCTTGGCATGCATCATTAATATCTGTATAGATTAAATTATCTTTAGAAGATGCCCAGTTAAATCTAACCCAACCTAAATTATTTATATCAATTTTTTGGTCCATCAAATATATTTCTTCTTTATTCATTGGTTCAGTCAAAATAGCATTAAAATCTATAATCACATGATCATGAGTTGAAGTGTTTCCAACATCCGATGGATCAATAAGACCTGTGACAGTCATAACTTTTCCTTTATTACTATCCATATTAAAAATCAGGCTCCATACTTACGTTTAGAATTCCTATAGGACGCCTATCATCACAATACCACAGAACATTATCTCTAATTGTCATACCATGTACTTGAACAGGATGAGGAACCCTAAAAGCATCATAAACCCTACCATCTGACAGCCTAATTTTTGATACTACTCCCATAGCGGTATCAGCTACCCAAATTTTATCTTTTTCTTCTGCCCAAGCGACTCCATGAACTCTATATCCAGGTACTTTTGTTCTGCTTTTTTCGATCCAATTAATGGGATCCATTACATGTATGTATTGTGATGGTGGAGAGGCTACGTATAATTTACCTTCTCTCCATTCTAAACCGTGATCCCCGGTGTTTTGATATTTTTCTGCTTCATGCTCTCTTGGAGCATTCATACCTTGACCTGGTGATTCAAATATATCTATTGTAGTTCCTGAACTAGAGTCAATTTTATAAATTTTACAATTATATGTAGAAGCAACCCATAAGTTACCTTCATCATCAACTGTTATTCCTGAAGATTTGTCTGTTTCTGTTTCAAAAGATTTTATTGTGCTTCCACTCTCCCAATCAAGCAAGTACGCGTAGTTATTACCTTGGTCTATAACCCATAATCCCTCTTCTGTAGCTTGCAGACCGTTTGGTTTAGGTCCAGGACAATTAAACAATTGAATTGCATCTGCTATTTTTGTCATTTTTATGCTCCCTGATTTTTTTATAGTGATCTGATTTTTTTTATTGTTTCTTGATTTTCTAGAAAAGAATTTGAAAGTTTGATTCCACACCCCAATTCTGTAGTGGCATGAGCATAACCATTTCTTATCTCTGGTAAATTATTAGCTATATCTCTGTACCATGTATTATTAAATGCTCTTACTGTTTCTTGAATAATAGTATTTGGGGCATTTAATGAAAGCTGTACAGAAAAAGCTAGTGTGACCGGTCCTACGCAATCATGGGTTGCTATAGGTAAATTATATGATTCTGCCATTGAAGATACCTTTTTTGCTTCAGACATCCCTCCAACCCAAGAAATATCAAACATGCATATAGATACAGCTCTTTTTTCAAACATTTCTCTAAACTGCCATCTAGTTGTAACTGTTTCAGAAGCTGTTGTTGGGATACTAGTTGATGATTTAAATTGTGCAAGAGTATCAAAATTATCCATAGGTATTGGATCTTCAATCCAAAAGGGATTATATTTTTCAACCGATTTAGCTATTCTGATAGCTGAAGGTAAATTCCAAAATGAATGTAATTCTAGCATTACTTCCATTTTATTTTTTAGCTTTTCTCTTATAAGCCTAAATGGCTCTGTTCCTTGACTTAATTCATCTAGATCAATCATATTTCCGTCATTATTGGGAACAAATTGATCAAATGGCCAAATTTTCATAGCAGAAAACCCTTCTTCTAATAAGCTTTCTGCTAGTCCAACTGGATCATTTATGAAAGCAAATTGATCTTCGTATGGTTGATCTTCTTTATAGTCGATGTCTCCCGGAAGTTTAGATCCTTTTCGATTTACTCCGTATGAGTATCCTGCACACGTGTTGTAAACTTTTATTTTATCTCTATATAACCCCCCTAATAGGTCATATATTGGTACACCTAATTTTCTAGCTTTATGGTCCCATAAAGCCATATCTATAGCTGACAATCCACGCATCTCTCCTGAATTTCCTAGTTTTATATGAGACCCAACTTTTGATAGTTTTTCCCAATGCAAATCTATTTGAGATGGGTTTTTCCCTAATAAGTAATCTGAAGCTTCTCCCAAAATGAATGACTCTACAGTATCAGGATCATAAGATGTCTCTCCTATACCTTCAATTCCATCATTTGTTTTAATCAAAACCCAAACTATTTTTGGATAGTTTGGGTTTCGTAATGTTGTGATTTGTTCAATTACTGAATTTTTCAAAATTTCTCCTAAAGCTTTGGCTTTGAAGCAGGCATAGAACTCATCATTTCTAGTTTTGATGTAACAGCTGGATTCTGAAGAGCAGTTGGTCTTTCTCCTCTAAGAACAGCAGCAACTTGTTGAGAAGCTCTTCTTCTTGAAAGCCATGCTGATCTTGTCGATTGTCCAGCAATATGAGGAGCTACAATTACATTTGGCATGTAGAATAAAGGATTTTTTGGATCAGCTGGTTCTTGTTCAAAAACATCTAATCCCGCACCTCTAAACTTTTTATTATTAAGGGCGTCTATCATTTCTTTTTCATTTACTACAGCACCTCTACAAACATTTACAAAAAAAGCATCCTTTTTCATCAAGTCAAACTGTTCTTTTCCTATCATATGATAAGTTTCAGGGTTTAATGGAACTATAGTTATTACGTAATCTGATCGTTTGAAAATATCATTCAATTCCCAAACTTGTTCAACTCCATATTCCTTTATTAACCATGGTGGACAATATGGATCATAAACAATAGTATCCATCCTCCAACCTCCAAGTTTTCTAGCAATTTGTCTACCTATATTTCCAAAACCTATTATTCCAACTGTTTGTTCATCTAATGGTTCAATTGGACTAAATTCACTTCCATCCCATTTCCCTCCATCTCTTAATTGCAAGGTGTATTGAACAACTTGTCGATTAAGTGCAAGCGTGAAAGCAACCGCTTGATTGGAAACTTCTTCTGCACACATACCAGCTCCATTAGTAATCATCATGCCGTGTTCTGTTGCAGCTTCAGCATCAATGTGGTTAAATCCATGAGAATACACTGCTAAAACTTTACAATTTTTTGTGGATTTGATGAATTGTTCACTTCCCCAGCCAGCTCTGTTTAGAATTGCATCAGCATCCTTAACTACTTCCATTGCCTCACCTTCTGATTTAGGATTTGCTTTCACAAATTCTACATCAAGATCAGCCATTTCTGCTTGTTCGTATTCAAGCTTGTCATCCTCTGGTCCTAAAAACACTACCTTATATTTAGCCATAAAATTTTCCTTTCAAAAAACTTCCTATCTATAATCAAATTTTATTAATATTTTGCTTTATCGTATAAAATAATTAAGAAAAAGGAATGATCATAAGAAGATTTTTCTAGATTTTTTTCTTTTTTTACAAAAAATTTAAGCTAATGCATAAATCAGATTTATCAATATTTTTAGAATTATCAGATATTCCTACTACATCATTCCACGAGAATCGTGTTTCAAACTATATTAAAAATAAACTAAATGAATTTGAAATTGACTTTATAGAAGATGAATGGGGAAACATTGAAGTATTTATAAAAGGCAAAAAAGAAGAAGAAATCGTCTTTATTTCTCATATGGACCATCCAGGATTTGAAATTGTTGAGAGATTAGACAAAAACCTATATAAAGCTAGAACCTTAGGTGGTCTTCCTAGACTTTCTGATGTAGAAAATACAAAAATTAAGATTTATGATAAATTTTCTGAAACCAAAGGGAATTTGAAACCATATAATGAATCTACTTCAAATGATTCAAGATTTAAGTCTTCAGATAGATGGCTTAACAGTGAGTTTGTTTCTGTAAATGTTGAGCTTGCAGAACAGAATTTTCCTGTTCCTGTGGTATTTGACTTACCTAAACCAAAAATTTCAAATGATCAAATAATTACACCTGTAGCTGATGATTTAGCAGGTTGTGCACTAATATTAGAAATGCTTAATTCTTTAAAGGCTAGCCAAAATAACTATTCAATTAGAGGGATATTTTCTAGAGCTGAAGAAGTAGGATTATATGGAGCAAGATTAATAGCAAAAAGTGAAAGAATTAATAAGAATTCCATTATAGTTAGTATAGAAACAAGTAGTGAATTACCTGGTGCTGTCTCAGGTTCGGGACCAATAATCAGAACAGGTGACAGGGCAACAACTTTTGATAATTCAGGAGAAATAATTCTACTATCTTCTGTAAAACAATTAATTAGTGAAGATAAAGAATTCTTATTTCAAAGACAATTAATGGGTTTGGGTGGTTGTGAAGCCACTGCATTCTCTGCGTTTGGATATAAAGTTACAGGTATTTCTTTACCATTAATAAATTGGCACAATGCAAATCCTGAAGGAAAAGTTGAACCTGAAAGAATTAGTATCACTGATTATCAAAATGCATTAAATATCATGATAGGAGTTGGAAAATTAGATATTGTTAATAATAATGATTATTACAAGACTCTAATTGATATTCCTGCAGATGCAGAAAGATTAAGATTAAGTTAGGAGAAAAAATGCCTGAAGTTGATGGTTCATATTTAGTTGCTAGAACTCTAAAAGAAGAAAATACAGAATGTTTATTTTATCTAATGGGAGGTCCAAATTACGAAATCATAAATAATTCTGAAGATTTAGGCATCAAGACATACGATTTTAGACATGAACAGGCAGCAGCAATGGCAGCTCATGGATATTCTCGAGTAACGGGTAAACCAGGAGTTACCACAGCAGCTTCTGGGCCAGGAACATTAAATCTCCTCACGGGTCAATATAATGCATTTGTTGATTGTGCTCCTATGATAACTCTTGGAGGAGCTGGACCAATTAAGGATTTTTACAGAGGAGGATTTCAAGAAATAGATCAGGTTTCTATATTTGAAAAAGTGTCTAAAGCTACTTTTAGACCTACTTCTGCTTCTCAATATCCACAAGTAGTTTCTCACGCATTTAGGATTTCCACAACAGGAAGACCAGGTCCAGTTTATATTGACTGTAACGAGGATGTTTTATATGAAAAAATAAATGAAAAAGACACTACAATAGCAACTCGTTCAAAAGAAAGCTCTGGTCCATCTGGTGATAGCGATTTGATAAAAAAGACTATAAATTTGTTATCTAAATCTAATTCCCCAATAATTTTTGCTGGAGGTGGAACTTTTTGGTCTGATGCTTCTAGAGAATTGAAAGAATTTATTGATATTTCTGGAATACCTTTCTACACAACTCCGATGTCAAGAGGTGTTGTTTCAGATAAACATCAATATTCTTTTCCTGCAGCAAGATCAAGTGCTTTTAGAGAAACTGATTTAGTTATAGTTTTGGGTACTAGATTTAATTGGATTATGACATACGGGAATAGAATTAATCCTGAAGCTAAAATTATTCAAGTTGATATTTTAGAAGAAGAAATTGCTCATAACAGAAATGTGAGTTTAGGAATTGTTGGGGATTGTAAAAAAGTAATTATTCAATTGATTAATGAATTTAATAATCAAAATCTTAAGTCTGATAAATGGGAGTCCTGGAGACAAAATTTATCTGACTTAGAAAAAACAAGATTAGAAAGGGTAGAACCTTTAGAGAATTCAAATCAAGTCCCAATTCACCCCCTTAGACTTTGTAAAGAATTAAGGGAAATTATGGATGAAAATTCAATTATTTCTATAGACGGAAATGAAATACTTCATTACGGCAGACAGAGTATTCCTGCTTATTTACCGGGTCATTCAATTAACTCTGGTCCAACTGGATGTATGGGCGTGGGATTACCATATGCAATTGGAGCTAAAATAGCTAAACCTAATAATACAGTCTTTTCTCTTCATGGTGACGGATCTTTAGGTATGAATATTCAAGATTTTGATACAGCAGTAAGACATAAATTACCTATAGTTGTGGTTGTTTCAAATAATGAAGGTTGGACTGCTAGGGTAGAGGGAATTAGAAAACCTGGAAGGGAACTTGGATTCACTAGATTTGACTTGATAGCAGAATCTCTTGGAGGATACGGAGAAATGGTTGATGATCCCAAAGAAATCAAACCTGCAATAATTAGGGCGATTGACTCTGGACTTCCGTCAATAGTAAATGTTCATACTGATCCAACAGCTAGAGCGATTTCTAAATTCGTTGGATCAAAAATGGAGTAAAAAAAATTAATGTATACATGGATTAACCATAATTCTTTATATATATTAATATTTCTTTTTCCAATTTTAATAAGTTCTTTATTATTTTTTTATGTGACCAAAAATAAATTTGTAATAATAATTGCATTTATTTTTTTAACTTTATTATTTGTTTCAGTAAAAATATTTTTTCAGCCGAAATCAAATGTAGATATTTCACAAGTAGAATTGGTAGAAATAATTGATAACGAAGAACATGTTGTTATAGAATTTTTTTCACCTAATTGTATGGGTTGTGTTTTGAGTCAATCAGCTGTAAATGAATTCATTGATAATTATTCTAATAAGTTCAAAGTAATAAAACTAAACGCTTCTGATAATCGATACTCAAATATCATTTCAGAAAATATGATCACGGTTACACCAACTTTTATCTACTATAAAAATGGTAAAATATATGAAAAATATGTTGGGATGCTTAACGATTCAGAAAAACTTTATGAAAAATTTAATCAATAATCACTTCATTTAATTTTTCTGCAATTATATCTATATCTATCTCATCCAAGCTATGAACAGTAATTGAAATTTCATCTCTGTAAGCATGGCCATCATTTAGACCTCCACCAACATATATTTTCGGATCGCTTTTAGATAAAACCTCCATTATTTTTTCAGATTTAGGACCTATGTAATTTGATTCAAAACTTATTACAACTGTTGGGCCTTGCCTATTAGGATACTCATCATCAATAAAGACTTTTAGTCCTTCTTTTAGTTTTAGTTTGCCCATAAGTAACTCTGCTTTTTTATACCAAAAGTGTTTTTCTGCCACTTCGTCATCTTCAATAAATAATTTCAAAGCAGTCACAAAACCTACAATGTTTTCTTTTGTAACTTTCATTGGTCTTCCTATAGCAGCTTTTGTTGTATGTAAGTTTTGGAAACTATGTAATTTGGCTGCTTCAATTAATTCCTTTTTTCCTGTTAGTATCCCTGTTGATTGAGGTCCTCCTATGCCCTTTCCTCCACTAAAACCAACAGCATCTACTCCCATTGAAATAAATTTTGTTAGATTTTCTCTAGGAGGGAGTTCCGCTGCAGCATCAAGCAAAAGAGGAAGTTTATTTTTATGCGCTATTTCAATGGTTTCAGGTAGCCCTAAACCTTCATCAAAAAATGGTGCAATTACATAGGCAATTGCACATGTTTTTTCATTAATCTTTTCTTCCAAATTATCATTATCATATTCAACTAATACTCCACCAGGAATTTCAAAAGCTTTATCATAATTATTTCTTTGACCCTCATGAATTAATATTTCGTTTTTCATTCCTTGAGTATGAGGTATTTTTGAAATTTTATCCTTATCTTTACCTGTTATAGAGGCTGCTGCCATCAGAACAATTGAGGTTGCACATCCACTTGTTACAATAGACATCTCAGATCCACAAACTTTACTAACGAACTCTCCAGCTACATCATGTAATTCTTCTAGATCAACAAATACGCTACTTGCTTCTTGAATTGATTTAATTACCTCGGGTCTCATAATGCTTCCGCCATAAATAGTTACCCAGCTCTTAGCATTTATTACAGGTTTAATACCTAAGTCTTTATAAACGTTTGGCCAATTTTTTTCCATAAAACGAATTTAGTTTCTAGTTATAATTAGATGATATTATATTTTAGTTATGAGTAAAAATACTATAGAAATCTCTTTTTTACATAGACAATTAGCAATGATTCTTACTAGTTGGGGACTTACATCAATAGTAATGGGTGTAACTTTACTGTTTTTTGATGTAGATTTCTTAAGATCTTTGTCTATACAGTTTTTGATTTGGGGAATAGTAAATTTTTTGTTAGGAATTTTTCCTTTAATTAGGAATTCTATACCTAACCGAAAAAGACTGTATAAGATTTTATTAATAAATTCATTTTTAGACGTTATTTATTTGATAGTTTCTTTACTTTTGATTTTTCAGATTGTTTTTCAAGGGGAATCAGCTGTAGGTCATGGCTTTGGGGTAATGATACAAGGCTTATTTCTTCTAGTTTTTGATACCTATTATGGTATTAGATTTAAGAGAATAGAAGATTAATTATCAAGTCCTCTAATCATTCCTCTAATGTAGGCTACCTGCCCCAAATGCTGAGATTCTTCAACTAGTACATGCCCTAAAATCCAGTAACCTTTTTTTAATTCACCTGTTAATCTTTTATAATCTTTATTTAGATCTTCTTCACTTAAGCTTTCAATTACTTTAAGTATTTCTTTTCTTTGTTCATTATAAAATTGCATTACAAGATCTTTATCAATAGAAGGGAAATTAGCAAGGTCTTGCTTATTATAACCTTTGCCATAATCTTCTTCATTAAATGGAAATTTCTTATTCCATCCATCTCTTATCCAAACAGTCTCATTTCCACCGATTACTTTGTTTATCCAGTTGTCTTCAACTCTTCCCATGTGCCACAAAAGATAAATTATACTATTAGATTCCAATGATGGCTGCCAATTTAATTCTGCCTCAGACAATCCTTCTATAGCTTTATATAATCCACTTAAATATTCTTCTAGCCCTGAAACTATGGCTTTTTTGAATTCATTCATTAAGACAACCTTTTAATTCTTACTAAATTTATTATATCTTTGCTTGTCAAAGTGAAAAACTTAATGTTTAATCTTAAATATCTTTTTTGGAAAAAAACAAAACTATTAATTAGCAATAAGGATAATAATTAATCAAATGGCTATAATTAATGCAGAAATTTCTTCAAAATTGTCTACTGGAGAAAAAATAAAAATACATCGACTAAATAGAAATATGTCTCAGACAGAATTATCTAGATTGATGGAAAAGACTCCAGTTTGGTTGTCTAAAATAGAAAGAGACCAGAGAGAGATCAAGGTTAATGATTTAGTTCGGCTATGCAATATACTTAAAATAGATATAAATCAATTACTTGAAGTTCAAACAAAGACAAATTCATATAAAACAATTTTACAAAATGTTGTTTCTTCTCTTCCAAATGAAGTAGCTGTTTATAAAATGAGTGAAATTGAAAAGATATTGAGAACTAACGAACTTGTAGAGCCTGCTTTATATGCTTACTGGGATCCTAATGTTTTATCTAGTAATAATATTTTGGGATTGTTTATAGAAGATGATAAGAATTCCCCTGATATCAATATTGGTGACAGAGTATATGTAAATAAAAATTGGAATGAAGGTATTTTGCTTAATAATATTGCTAATGAGGAAAAAATTATTAAAAGTTTTAGAGATAATACCTTTTGGCTCATAGAAAAACTTCCAGAAGCAACAAAAAAGTTTTCAATGATGATCTGTAAAATATGTGGTGGCAAACAGGAAAATTTTAATAAACCTAATTTTGATGATGAATATGTATGCATTTGTTCAGATGGATATAGTATTGCTAAATCAAATTTCAAAAAAGATCAATTAACCTTTTCAAATAATCAATCGGTAACAGATGTTGAAAAGATTAGAGTGATTGGAAGATTGGTTCAAATAGTCAAAGAAATCTAATAAGAGTCTTCATTATGATGATCTGACTTCATCAATTCTTTGGTCCATAGTGATTCTAAAGTATATTTGGGATGCCACCCCAATAATTTATAAGATTTATCACTATTAAATTTTCCATGTGGGATTTTTGGAGAGATAAAAAAGGTTTCTCTATTTCCGTTTAGTTTGCTTAATTCTAATTCTACAGCACATCTCACAGCCTCACCGCAATCGATCCAAGAAGTCGTAAACGGAGTCATATCTTTGTGTAGCTTTGCAGGTTCAAAATCAGGAGTCGTGAGATCGTAATGATGTCTCATGTTTAGATAAAGCAATGTAATTACTTTAATGTCGTAAAAATCACTATATTTATTACAAATTTCTTGACCTAGATATTTACTCAAAGCATATAATCTTGTTCCTGGTTGAGGAGGCATTTCAGGATTTAAGTTACCATCCCATTCTTCATATGTTGTACCAACTAGTTGAAAATGAGGACCTGTATTAATTACTCTTTTTATATTGTTAGTTTTTGCAGCATTCATCATAGCAAAGTTTCCTAATGTTGAGACATCAAATGCAAGTTTTCTATCATGCCTTAAAACCGATAAATTGATGATACAATCTTTACCCTCTGAAGCTTTGGCTACTCCATCAATATCATCAACACTTAATTTCTGAAAATCTCCATCAAAATTTTTTGGAGGAGATTTTATATCTGTCAGCAATATTTCATGCTTATTTTTTAGAGCTTTTATAACCCATGGCCCCAGCATTCCAGTTCCACCTAATATAAGTATTTTCATTTATAATCCTCAATAAATTTATCTATTTTGCCCGTTAGATATCGTTGGCCTTCAAATGAGTCTTGTATGTGATAATTAATCCAATTTGGACCTTTTTTTCTTGCTGAATTGAATGGGTTTTTTGATAGTTTTATCTGTTCTGTTGTAAAGTCTAAATATAAAAATTTATCTAAGCATTGACTTAATTTTTTTTCTGATAGTCTTGAGTCACTTTTTTCATCAAATGAACCCAATCGCAAATTAATAACTTCAAATACTTGATCTCTAGCAAACTCTTTACATACTTTTTCAGATAAATTTGCACATAGAAGCTCTATATTATCTGCTGGAAATTTCATCTCCCAATTTTCTGTTACAGTGAGGTTAGATTCAATTTCAGAAAATAACTCTAATGTTGAAATAGATAAAACTCTAGAAATGTTTTCCTTTCCTGCAGCAAATAATAAATCATAAGTTTTTCTAGTATGATAATCAATCATTTCATAGTCGTCTGAGAAATTCAATCCTTGATAATTTATGTGTACATAGACATCAATATCTTTGAATAATTTATTGAGTTTATTTGGATCGTCGTATTCTAATTCTTTTTTATCAATAAACTTCAGATGGTGAGATTTCAATGAATTACTTAATAATTTTGAAATTTTACTATCACTTGCTGAAATTAGTATATTTTTTTTATTATTCATAGTGGAATTTATTCTATTAATTGTTAATGTTAACCACATATGAATTTCTTTCAAATAATAAAAGGAAACTTTAATGAATATTAATAATATACAAAGACCCAAAAAAGATTTAGTTGAAAAATTAAAATCAATAGGAACAGCTACTGCTTCGGGAGAATTGAATAAATTAGGAATTAATGATCCATTCATTCAAGGTCCAGTAACTTATTCACCAGGAAAAACAATAGCTGGACCAGCTATCACTCTTCAATTTTTACCAAAAAGAGAAGATGTATATCTAGACGATCAAGAGATGGACCCTGAAGTTCAACTCCACAGACATGCACTTTATATTGCAGAAAAAGGAGATATTGTTGTTGTTGATGCTAGAGGAGACCTAAGAAGTGGGGTCTTTGGAGAAATGATGCTAACTTATTTTCAAGGAAAGGGAGGAGAAGGGATAATAGTTGATGGTGCAATAAGAGATTATACTCATGCTAAAGATTTAGATTTAGGAATGTGGCTTAAAGGTGTAACTCCAAATTATCATACTCAAGTTTCTATTTTCCCAAATGCTGTAAATATTCCTATTTCATGTGGAGGAGTTCTAGTTAATCCGGGAGATATTATTATTGCTGATGATGATGGTGCAGTAGTTGTTCCTATAACACTTGCAGAAAAACTAGCAGATATTGCTACAGGTCATGCAGAGTGGGAAGTTTTTGCAAGAAAAAAACTTTCTGAGGGAGGCGAATTAAGTGAATTTTATCCAAGAAATGCTTGGTCTGATAAAACTGAAAAAGAATATAGTGCTTGGTTAGAAAAAAATTAGTACTTATATTGACATTTTAAATCTCCTTTATATACTCTGAAAAAACTAAATTATCAATTGAGGGAGATAAATGAAAATTACAGACATTAAAATCTATGCTGCAGAGTATGCTCAAACTTCTAAAAGTCCAACCAATAAAAAATGGGTCTTTCTTAAGATGGAAACCGACGAAGGAATTCATGGATGGGGTGAAGTAGGTTCTTCAGTTAATGTGTCTGAAAATTTTATGGCTACGGCTATAAGAGAAGTTTCTCCTCAACTCATAGGTGAAAACCCAATGGATATTGATAGATTGTGGAATAAGCTATTTAGGATGTTTTCATATATGGGGTCTAGAGGTTTTACAACTTCACTAACTGCAGGTTTCGATATCGCTTTATGGGATATAAAAGGTAAACTATCAGGCCTACCAGTTTATGATTTACTAGGAGGAAGATACAGAGATCCAGTAAGGCTTTATTGTAATGCATGGTTCAATGGATGCTACACACCCGAAGAATATGCAAATGCTGCAAAAATAAATGTATTAGAAAATGGCCATACTGCCTGTAAGCTTGATCCATTCCTTGAGATGACACAATACCATACTATGTATCAAGATGGATTTATTTCTGAAGAAGGTGAACAGCTAGGATATGATATTGTTGCTGCAGTAAGAGATACTGTAGGTCCAGAAATAGAAATCTTAATTGATGCTCATGGACATTACAATGTACCTAATGCAGTACGAATTTCAAATAATCTTTATGAAAGATTTAATATTGCGTGGTTTGAAGAACCTGTTCCTCCTGAAGGAATTAACGCCTTAAAACAAGTGAAACAAAATACAAACGCACCTATTTGTGTAGGAGAAAGATTGTATACAAGAGCTGATTTCATCCCTATTTTAGAGAACAATTTAGCTGATTTTATAATGCCTGATACTATATGGACAGGAGGTATTTCTGAAATTAAGAAGATAGCTACAATGGCCGAGGCATACTATATTCCTGTTGCTCCTCATGTTATACCAGGAGGTCCATTAGAACTGATAGCAGCTGCACATGTTATGAGTTCAGTTCCAAATTTTTATAAACTCGAACATTCACACGCTTTCATTCCAGAACATAATAATCTTCTAAAGGAACCTTATTTGATAAAAGATGGTCATATTCATTTGAACAATAAACCGGGACTAGGTTTTGAATTGGACGAAAGTAAGTTAGAAGAAATAGTTTAGTTTATTAAAGTTAGGAAGCATCATGAAAATTATATTAGCAGGAATAGAGTATGTAGGAACTACAACTATAGCGAATAAGCTAAAGGATTGGAAGTTAGAATACACAGGAACACCATTTTATGATGGCTTAATGCATGATCATATGAAGATACCTCATACCTCAGGCCATCCAGATGACACTACTCTTGAAGAGCAACAACAAATATTAAATTTATCTCCTAAGCTAATGGAAATGTATCACAGATATCATATGTATTATCATTTACATCATTATTTCCAAAGAGATGATTTAACCGTAGGGTTTCATATTGAAGAAGCTGTTTTAGCCAGAAAATATTTCGGTTATGGATTGGAAGGTGAATCTTTTGATAGAGAAAATATAGTTTTTGACAGAATTGAAAATAGAATAAAACAAATCACTTCAGATCCTATAATTATTGTTCACATGATTGCAGATAAATCCATTATAGAAGAGAGAATGGAAAAGCTAAGAAGTAGACCAGAGCATTCAAACAGCCCTCTTCAAAAACAAGATATTGAAGATGTTATGAATGATTATGCACATTTTATTGATAAAAGTAGTATTGGACCCAAAGTAGTGGTAGATACGTCTACAGATAACCCGTCTCAAACTTTAGACAAAATAGTAGATTTGATTAAGCCTCATATTTCAGATGAAGATATGAAAAAAAATTAGAAATTTATTCCCACTTAAAAGTCTTTATTCCTATAATGAAGGCCAATACTATCCAAACAAGCATTATAGCTAATTCTGGTAAAAGTTCGAAAGTATGAGTTCCGTAAAGGGCTGATTCTCTTAGTGAATTTACAAGTGGAGAAAGAGGTAGATTATCTGTAATAACACTCAACCAACTTGGAAATACATCAGTATCAAAAAAAACACCAGACAAAAACATCATAGGAAAAGTTATTAGGTTAGCAATAGGAGCAGCGTAGTCTTCATTTGGAGAAGCTCCAGATACCGCTAATCCAATAAATAAAAACAAAATGGAGCCAAGTACAGAAAATATAATTATATTGATCCAAGCATAGATACTTCCTAATGCTATGTCAATATTAAGTATTAGAGTCCCAATCAAGAATAAAATAAATGTTTGAATAACAATAATTAATAATCTACTTATCATTTGACCTATAAGAAAATGAGAAGAATCTATAGGAGTCGCTTGCAACCTTTTAAGTACTCCTTGAGTTTTATAACTAATCAAAGTAAACACTACTCCCAAAATACCACTTTGCATAATTGATAACGCAACAATTCCAGGTACTAAAAATCCCTTGTATCCCTGATATTGGTTTTCAAATATCTTCTCTTTTAGAACAATACTTTTTTCAGTTTGATTATTATTCAATAAATCAGATATTATCATTTCACTTAAATCATAAAATTCTTGAGCGATTTTTTCTTTTGAATTTTCGAATGATATTTCTAGATTAGGAGATTCTAAACTAAAATCTTTTGAGATTGTCATTACTGAATCTATTTTTCCTTCAAGAATTGACTTTTCTATTTCTTTTTCAGATATTGTTTTTATTTCAATATATTCTTTTTTATTCAATTCTTCTAAAAAAAGATCAGATTCATAATTATTTGAGTAATTTATAATCCCTAATTTTGGAGGTGTGAACTGCCCAAAACCAAAAAATCCAATACCTAGCATCATAACAACCGGAAAAAAAAGCGTCCAAAATAAAGATTGAGTTCTTCTGAAATACATTTTTATAGTAGATTTTGCAATAATTAAATAAATATTCATTAGTTTTCTCTCAAACTTTTTCCAGTTAAGTTTATGAAAACATCTTCTAATGTTGCATTTTGTAATTTTTCTTCTACTTCAAAACCTGAGTCTAAAAGCTTTTTAATTAAAGCTTTTGGAGTGTCAATAGTTACTATTTGACCAGTATCAATTATTGCAACTCTGTCACATAATTTTTCAGCTTCTTCCATGTAATGAGTAGTTATTATTATAGTTTTCCCACTATTTCTAATATTTTCAATTAAGTCCCACATATTTCTTCTAGCTTGAGGGTCTAATCCTGTTGTGGGTTCGTCAAGAAATAAAACTTTTGGATCATTAACTAGTGCTACTGCAATTGATAATCTTTGTTTTTGACCGCCGGATAAAGTTTTATAGTATGATTTTCTCTTTTCGAGTAATCCTACTTTTTCTAAAATATTCTCAATATCTGGTCTAGAAGAATAAAAAACAGAAAACATTTCTATAATTTCAAATAAAGTTAATTTATCAAAAAAAGAACATTCTTGAAGTTGAACCCCAATAATTTTTTTTACTGCTTTTGTATTTTTCTCAATATTTATACCATCTATTTCAGCGAATCCAGATGAGGGTTTACGCAATCCTTCTAATATTTCTACAGTTGTAGTTTTTCCTGCTCCATTTGGACCAAGTAGTCCAAAGATTTCTCCTTCTGATACTTTGAAATTGATGCCATTTACTGCAGTAAAATCATCATATTTTTTAACTAAATCACTAACAGTGATAATCTCTTTAATTTTAGACATTCTATCTAATTTGTCTTATTTTTTTCTGCCAATTAAGTGCCGAATCTTTGAGCAAAGATAAAGATGTTATTGACAAAACCCTTGCACCTAATCTATGAAAATGTTCATATTCATCAAACTGATCTGGCCCAGAATGTGTTGCAGCTGCAATTTTATTTTTTTGTATTGTTTTTTCAACAACTAAATCTAAATGCTCTTTGACATGATCTTTGCCAGGAAGACCCATTGAAAGGGCCATATCTGAGGGACCAAGCCACGTGGCATCTATTCCCTCAACTTCAAGTATATCATCAATATTTTCTACAGATTCCTTACTTTCTATTAGCGCAAATAAGATTGTGTTGTTATTTGCAAATTCATAATATTCTTGTGTATCTTTTATTAATTCTCCATAGTTATTATTTCTACCAGTACCATAATTTGATCCTCTTTTCCCTAATGGAGGATATTTGGCTGCATCTCTGGCTTTAATTGCATCTTCAACATTATCAATATGAGGAACAACTATACCTTTAGCCCCAGCATCTAGCATTTTTAATATAATATGAGGTTCATTTCCTGGAACTCTTACTACTGGAGCCATTCCATATAATTCTGCTGCTCGAATCATATTCTCTGCTTCAGAATCTGTCATAGATCCGTGCTCACAATCAATAAATACCCAATCAAATCCTAAAGAACCAAAAAACTCAACTAAGTGTGGAGAATTTATTGCTAAATTTAATCCTACTGCAGACTCGTTAGAATTAACTTTTTCTAGAATTTTATTGTATGACATTTTTTTCCTCCTATGCTTCTTCTACTTTATAAAATTTAATTGCATTATCATGAAACATAGATGATCTTTCAGATTTAGAGAAGTTTTTTGAATACTTTTTGAAAGCATTATATAAAACATCATAACTGAATGAAACTTTATCAACAGGAAAGTTGCTTTCAAACATTCCTCTATTTGTACCAAATTTTTCTATGCAATAGTCTAAAAAGAATTTCATTTGTTCTGCAAGCTCGTCAGAACCAACAGGAGTTTTTCTCAGATGCCAATCATGTCCTGTGATGGGCATTCCTAGTCCACCAAGTTTTATCTGGACATTTGGACATTCTGATAAATCAGAAATGTTTTTTTTCCAAGTTTCTAAAACTTCTTCTTTTTTATCTCTATATTTTCCAACTAATAGCATCCCCCCTATATGATCAATCATAATTGGTAGATCTGGAACTTTTTTTGCTAAATTAAGTAATTGTGGCAGTTGATGAAAATACATCCATGAATCAAAACTTAAGCCCATTTTGCTTAAGACTTTTGCTCCTTCAATAAAACTTTTTGTTGACATTTGCTCTTCCTGATTATAAACAGGGACAGTATCTACTTCTTTGTCAGTATCCCAGGCAACAATATGTCTAATTCCCTTAAATCTCCTTGGACTAGCCTCAAGTAATGATTGCAATACAGGCTCAACTCTATCTCCTAAATTTAAGTTAGCATGACCTATGATCGAAGCAGAAGCTCTACTTTTTCCATATATCCCACTTGCACTAGCAGCAGAAATTCCTTCCACAAATTCTACTTCTCCTACAGGTTTGAAATCTTTCTCTATATCAGCGTTATACATAGCTCTTGCTTCAATAAAAACTGTAGAAGTAATATTATGCCCACTTATATCATCTAAAAGTTCATGTAATAAATATCTACCATAAGGTGTTCTTTCAACTCTCAAGTCCCAATAGTGATGATGAGGATCACAAATTGGAAGTGATGGTTCAATAATATCTTCTTTTGTAATGTCTAACCAATCATTTCCTCCATATGGCATTTTTTACCTCCAATAAATATTTTTTTTATCATATAATACAGACCTATGTGATTAGCTACTAGTACTTTGTTTATAATATTTGGAGAGCAATTTGAGCTTACAAAAATCTGATAGAATTCAACTTATTTTGAACGGTCCAATTCATTCTATGCTTTTCAAGTTAGCCGCTCCAAATATGGTTTCAGTATTTTTTATGTTAATAGTTGGATTCGCGGAATCTTTTTTTGCGGGTAAGTTGGGAATAGTGTCACTAGCAAGTGTTGCCATTACATATCCATTAGTATCTCTATCGGGAATGATTGGTGCTGGAGCTATAGGAGGTGGAGTTGTATCATCTCTAAGCAGATCAATTGGTAAAAATGATCTTGAAAGAGCAAATTTGGTTATTTGGCATTCTTTCTTAATCTATTTAGCAGTAGCTATAACTTTTTTTATAGCTTTTGTTTTTTTTTCAAGAAATTTGTTCGTACTGATGGGGCCAGAAGAAGAAGTTATTGATAAAGCTGTAAATTATTCTATAATCTTTTTTGGATTATCTCCTAGTATGTTTTTATTTTTCTTAATGATGTCTATCTATAGATCATTTGGAGATTATCAATTACTTGCGGTAATTAATGTTTCTATGGGATTATTACAGCTTTTTCTAAGCGGAGCATTATCAATGGGATGGATAGTATTTCCATCTATGGGAGTAAATGGTTTAGCTTTAGCATTTGTAATTCCTCAAGGGCTAGCAGGGATTTTAATGTTTATCACTATATTATTAGGTAGATACCCTATAAGATTTAAGATTTTTAAACCTAGAAAAGAAATTTTTATTGACATATTAAATGTAGGAGGGTTAGGTGCAATAAATAGTACTAGCATTGCACTAACAATGATTTTTACTACAACTTTTATTTCTAGGTTTGGAACAGAAGCAATAGCTGGATATGGTGTTTGTGCTAGACTTGAGCAAACTCTAATTCCTTTAGCATTTGGTGTTGGCGGGGTATTAACTTCCTGTGTGGGAACTAATTTTGGAGCAAATCAATTCCAAAGAGCTAGAAGATCTGCATGGTATGGAGCAACATTTATTGCAACTCTAGCAGCAGTTGCAGGAGTTATTTTTTCAATATTTCCTAGCTTATGGCTTGATTTGTATACTGCTGATCCAGAAGCATATGTCATTGGTGCTCTTTATTTGGCTATAGTTGCTCCTTTTTATCCTATATTTGCATTTGGTAAAACATTATATTTTGCCAGCCAAGGAACTGGTAAGATGTTTATTCCTATAATGGGAGCTACAACAAGATTATCGATTGTTGCAATTTTTGGTCTAATTTGTATTTCATTAGAATTAGATATTAAATTTTTATTTTTTATCATTGCTTTAGGAATGTCATCAGTAGGATTGATTTTATTTATTAATATGTTTGGCCCAGTTTGGAATCCAAATAAAAATACTTAAATTCCTAAATTCTATATAATTATCTGAAAATAAAACATAATATTCCAATGCAAGAAAAACTTAATAAACTTTTAGAAGAACAAAATAAAAATTACTTATCAAATACAAAAAATTCTTTTACTAAACATAAAATAGCAACAAAGGTAATGCCTGGTGGAAATACAAGGACAACCCAATGGATGGATCCATATCCTTTTTTTGTCGATAAAGCTGAGGGTATGTATATTTATGATATCGATGAAAATAAGTATCTAGATTTTATGCTGAATGCAACAACTTTAATTTTGGGTCATGCTAACCCAAAAATAATGAGTGCTTTAGCTAATCAAATAAATGATGGTACTGTCTATAGTGTTCCAACTGATGGTCAAACAAAACTTGCTAATATATTAGTTGATAGAATCCCTTCAATGGAGAAGGTTAGATTCACCAACTCTGGTACAGAAGCAACTATGATGGCAATTATGGCTGCGAGATCTTTCACAAAAAAAACTAAGATAGCAAAATTTGAGGGAGGTTATCATGGAACTCATGAACATGTTTCTGTTAGTGTTTATCCAAAAAAAGATGACTTGAATCCTGAAACTCATCCTGGAGTTCCAGAATATAGCTATCAACCTCCAAGTGTTTTAGAAGATGTAATTGTCTTACCTTATAACGATAAGAATAAATGTGAAACTCTTATAACAAAATTCAAAAATGATTTATCGTGCATAATTATGGAACCAATTGTTTCAAACTTTGGTTATTTACCATTAGATATCGATTTTCTTGAATTTATTCGAAATATTACTGAAGAATTAGGCATTGTTTTGATTTTTGATGAAATTCAAAGTTTTAGAGTTTCTAAAGGAGGCGCTCAAGAATCTTTTGGAATTACTCCTGATATGACTACTTTAGGAAAAATTATTGGAGGAGGACTCCCTGTGGGAGCTTTTGGAGGTAAAGATGAGATAATGGAACTTTTTGATCCCACAAGTAATAATTATGATATTGCTCATGCTGGAACATTCAATGGTAACCCTATGACAATGGAAGCTGGAATCGCAGTAATGAGTAACTTAAATCAACCAGATTTTGACTATATGAATAGTTTAGGAGAAAAATTGAGACAAAGACTAAGATCTGTTTTTGATGAAATTAATTTACCTGTCCAAATAACAGGTTTTGGATCTTTATTTGGGATAAATTTCAATGAAAATAAAATAATTGATTATAGAACCTTTATTGAAAATAATTCTCATATGACAAAAATTTTATTTAGTTATCTCAGAAATAATGAAGTCTTACTTCAATTGAAAAATGCTGGAGCTCTTAATGTTTTGATGGGTGAGAATGAAATAGATTCCTTTGTTGATACTACTAGAGATATAGCTACTCAAATTAAGGAATGCGTTAATGAATAAAATAGATCTTTCAGGAAGATGTGCAGTAGTAACCGGTGGAGCACAAGGATTTGGGCTTTCAATATCTAAAAGATTTATAGAATCTGGTGCAAAGGTAATGATTTGGGATATCGATAAAAATTTAGTTGATAAATTAGAAAATCAACTTGATAAAAAAAGTTCTTTATTTGATATAGTTGATGTGACTGATCATTCAAGTGTGTCAGAAGGTATAAATAATGCAATTGAAAAACTAGGTAAAGTAGATATTTTTGTTAATAATGCCGGAATTACTGGCCCTAATAATACTACTTGGGAATATCCTATTGATGATTGGAAAAAAGTAATAGATGTAGACTTAAATGGTGTGTTTTATTGTACAAAAAGTATAGTTCCTCATATGATCAAAAATAATTATGGAAGAATAGTAAACATTGCTTCAATTGCAGGTAAAGAAGGTAATCCTAATGCACCAGCTTACAGTTCAGCAAAAGCTGCAGTTATCGCACTTACAAAATCTTTAGGTAAAGAATTATCTCAATATAGCATTTCTGTAAA
>CEUJ01038101.1_pt1 | contig 33801 bp, 31 predicted proteins | sample 361531 | NCBI WGS metagenome assembly CEUJ01 (sample SAMEA2622842, study PRJEB7988) | marine metagenome | biome: marine biome (ENVO:00000447); feature: marine epipelagic mixed layer (ENVO:xxxxxxxxx); material: "saline water (ENVO:00002010), including plankton (ENVO:xxxxxxxx)" | depth 140 m | reverse complement strand
GCCTCAATTGGCAGAGGCCCTTGAACAAAAAGGAATGACGGTACATTGTCCTAAGAATGGAGAAAGCATTCACATCAACTGATTTTCTCACCAGTTTGAACCGACCATAATCGAGCATATACACCATCCAACTGGACCAATGTTTCGTGCTGACCATCTTCAACAACCTTTCCATTCTCTAAGACGATGATTCGATCTGCATTTCTGATCGTAGACAATCGATGAGCGATGATGATGGCCGTTCTCCCACGTGTCACTTGTTCAATTGAGCGTTGGAGCGCAGCCTCTGTCTCATTGTCAACTGCAGAAGTAGCCTCGTCCAACAACAACAACGGCGCATCTTTCAACACAGCTCTAGCAATGGCAATTCTCTGTCTCTGGCCGCCCGATAATCGGTGCCCCCCTTCTCCGACCAACGTGTCCCATTGTTGTGGTAATCCTTCGATGAATTCGGTTGCTTCAGCAATGGCCGCAGCCTCTTTCACAAGACTATCATCTGCATCTTCCATACCATATCGTATATTCTCAAGGATTGTAGTTGGGAAAAGTGTGATATGTTGATCAACCAATGAAATAGCTCCCCTCAATGACTTCAATTTCCAATTTGAAATATCCACTCCACCCCATTCTATTTCACCAGAATCAGGCTCAACGAAACGTAACAACATCCGGACTAACGTGGTCTTTCCCGAACCCGTGGAACCAACAACACCCGTGACTTCCCCTCCCCTGACTGTCAGATTTAAATCCGTAAAAACATCGTCTCGCGCAGGATACGCAAAGGTCACTGAATTGAATACAAGGTCAGCATTTACAATATCCCCATCTTCAGGTACAAAATCACCCTCACTCAATGAGTGCGGCGTATTCAAAACATCGAGCACTCGAGTCGATGATGCCATAGCCCTTTGATACAAATCGAACGTTTCTCCCAAGCGAGTCAGTGGCCACAACAACCTCTGAGTCATGAAGACCAAAACCGAGTATGCACCAACCGCCAAACCCCCCTCCAGGGTAATCCACCCACCTAGCAACAGTGTCGCAGTAAATCCACACAAAATTGCCATTCGAATCAAGGGTGTAAACGCAGCAGACAGGCGAATTGCATCCCGATTTGCCTCTCGATAAATAGTGCTCAAATCCTCCACTCGCCGATATTCTCTTTCTTCAGCGGTAAAGGATTGAATGGTCGACATTCCCGAAAGATCGTTTTCGAGCAACGCATTCATCGCTCCGGCAGCCCGCCGCACCTCAGCATATCGGGGCTCCAAACTACGCTGATATCGGAAGGAGCCCCATATGATAATCGGGATGGGTAAAACTGCGAATAGTGCTACCTCCCATGAGATGATGAGAAAGACCGCACCCACTACAATAACGGTCGTTGAAACTTGCAATAGGTCGTTGGCACCCTTGTCAAGAAACCGTTCTAACTGGTTGATATCATCATTCAGAATAGCCAAAATATCGCCCTTTTGTCTTTCATCAAACCAACCCATGCCCTGTTGCTGTACGTGATTGAAGGTATTCAATCTCAATTCATGCTGAACAGTTTGTGCGAGATTTCTCCACAAAACCCCATAGAAGTATTCGAACAAAGATTCCATCCCCCAAATAATGAATGTAAGTACGGATAACAGTACCAATTGATGCCAAGGATCGACCAAGCCATAGGAAGCGATGAACGAATCTTGTTGCATAACAACAACATCTACTGCCAACCCGATGAGCAAGGGCGGCGCCAAATCCCAAACCTTGTTGGTGATTGAACAGAAGGATGCTAACCTCAACGTCCCACGGTGTGAACGCATGTGGCGAAGCAACCTTCTGAACGGCCCCTCGCTACCCATATACATTCGACAGGAAAGACACCTAATATCATACGGCCCAACGGTCTAATACCCGACCCGCATTGGGAGGCATGATAGCATGGCACGGAAGGGAGCAGCTCCAGGTGGCGGTAAGAAGCGGAAACGCCGAAAGATGCGTCTAACACTCAAATCTCGTGGTCTGAAAAAAGACCAAGGATATGCAGACAAAGTCGGCTGGTCACAAGTATCCAACGATGCCCCCCAAAACACCGGCCCAGTCGAACCTCAAACCATTCGACATCAATGCACGTTTTGTGGAGCCGTCCTCCAGATTCCCAAACCAAAACGGTCGAAATACAAAGTTGAATGCGCTCACCCTGATTGCGACCATATCGATGAAGTCGGCGCGCTTTGAGTAAATCGGGCTAATCATTATGGTGGCACCACCGGGCGCTAGCAACATGACTGATAGTCAACCAAATCCAGAAGAGTTACTAGCAGCCCAACAACAATTACTCAAAATCCTCCCTTACATCCTTGGGTTTGGGTGGATTGTAATGATCCCAATGAGTTACCTTTTCATCGCACCCGTGTTTGTTGAAGAATTTGAATGGCGATTACTGGTTACTGTAGGAATTACAACCGTTACAGGTATTGCTGATTTTGTGTTTTACAAAATATTCGAAAAAACAGTCAAGGCACGGATTCAGCTTGTAGAAGAACAATCAAGTGAAGCCGAACAGGAACCAATCGAATTCGCCAATATTCTAAGTTAGAATAACTCGAAAACCCTTCTCGCAGCGGCCACAACGAGCACAACCACAAGCAACTTCCGAACCGTTTGGTGCGGAGCGATTTCAGCACCATACCTTGAGCCGATGAACCCACCCACCAGTACCGCTGCCACAAATGGTAACAGAACACCCCATTCCAGTACCATCTGATCAGAGAGGGTTGCACCCCCCAACCCTGCTAATGAATTGACCCAAATGAAGAGTGCAGACGTTGCAGCAGCTCCTTTGGGGGTCGCCCACTTCTTCAATAGTAGAACAGGTGAGAGAAAGATTCCACCCCCCACACCAATAATCCCACTCGCGAATCCAATGGTTCCACCTACAGGCGCAGCAATACCCCATGAAGGTTCAGAATCCACCTCAACATCAGATACATTGGTGGTGAACAACCTCCAGGCGGCGACCAACAAACAAATCGAGAGCAATAAGTCATAGACGACTCCGTCCACAGCAAGGTAACCACCCACCATTGCCATTGGAATACTTGCGACAATGAATGGCACTGTCAACTTCGGTACATGGTGCCCCGCCCGATGAAAGTGATAGAAGGCAATTGCAGCCACGATCAGGTTTAGGCACCAAGCGTGCTGTTTCAACCAAGCAGATTCCATGGAACCGTATGTCGTTAAAGAGAGAACAGCAAGGTAGCCCGAAGCCCCCCCATGCCCAACACTGGAATACAGTGCTGCCACGACCATGAGTGCCAGGCAAATGGCAACCAACACCCACTCCATACGGACCCCTTGCCAGCGTTGCCCTCAAACCCTTTGCCAACCTCCCCTCATCATGGAGAAGTTTGTTACTATCGAGCGGGCCATCGAAATCGCCCGTCAGACAACTCCACAAATCAATGTCGAATCAATCCCCATTGAGGAATGCTTCCACCGAATTCTCGCTGAAGATTTACCTTCAAAAGTAGATGATCCTGCATTTGACAATTCAGCCATGGATGGCTGGGCGGTTCGCAGCGAAGACACAACCCGCATAGAAGTTGGGCAGACCAGTGCGGGCGATAAAGCCGGCCGTATTGGTCCCGGAGAAGCGATTAGAATCATGACAGGAGCCCCCATTCCAGAAGGAGCAGATGCCATTGTGATGGTCGAAGACGGCCTTCAAGGCGAAGCCCGCCCCCACTTCATCCGCCGCCAAGGCGAGAATCTCCGTAGGGGAGAAGTCGCTTTATCCAAGGGCCAATTGATGACACCTGCAGCAATTTCTCTAGCCGCAACGATGGGGTACAACACCCTCCCAGTTCGAACGAAACTAAGAGTCGCAGTCATCAGCACAGGTGATGAACTTGTCCAACCCGGGGCCGAACTAAATCCTGGTGAAATCTACGAGTCCAATTCCTATGGATTGTGTGCCTTGTTGGAAAAAATTGGCTGCGAACCCATTCTCCATGACATTGTCCAAGATTCACTTGATGGGTTACGAGAGACACTCAATGGATGTGACTGTGACTTGATTATCACCAGTGGGGGGGTTAGTATGGGTGAGCGTGATTTCGTTCGTAAACTCATGGAAGAGGAAGGACACCTTCACTTTTGGAAAGTGGCGATGCGTCCTGGGGGCCCTCCCTTGTTTGGTACATGGAAAGGCACACCACTCTTCGGCCTTCCAGGGAACCCTGTCAGCAGCCACCTTGTATTCCAATTAATCGTTGCACCCTGGATTGCGCCCGAAATCAATCTATTCAAGTCGGTACAAGTCAGGATGCTAGACTCCGTCAAAGGCGCCCCCAACAAAGTCTGTTTTAGACGAATTGAAATTTCCAATGAAAACGGCCAACTGGTCGCCCGAACAAATACCCATCAAGGCAGTGGAAACATCCATTCCATAGTTGCACATAACGGTCTCACAATCCTCCCCCCTAATACGGATGCGAAAGTTGGAGAACACATCGAGGCCCTATGGTTTAACCAATAGGAGCCCACCCCCGCCGACCATGATGTGGCGGGGAGTTTTTCCAGGCTCGATTATTTCCAATCATTCTAACTGATTGTATTCAATGTAGTCCACCTCTACGTCTTTATTTGAAGTCAAGATTTCATATTTCACAGAAATCTTGCTTCGGGGGTCTAAGACCAAGGTTTCAAACAAGAGACCGAAGATCTCGGATAGTTCATTCAAGAACTCACCCGCTCCGTCCTCTACATCAATGCTGAACCGCATTAAATCCGTGGCCCAGAGCACGCTAGATAAAGCCTCTGAAAACCCTTCTTTTACTCAATTGTTGTCCCACTCAAAGAGTGGGACAACGATTGAAAATTTCACACTGCAAGAAAGCAATGCTTGAAGAACAATGTCTGCAACGTTTGAATCATGTCGAAGGACGAAGGTTGGATCGTCGTACGGGGCGCACGGACACACAACCTACAGAACATCGACGTGGAAATCCCTCGCGGGAAATTCGTAGTCGTTTCTGGAGTATCGGGTTCAGGAAAATCCAGTCTAGCCTTCGACACCCTCTATGCAGAAGGACAGCGGAGGTACGTAGAGAGCCTCAGCTCGTATGCGCGACAATTTCTCGGTCAAATGAAAAAACCAGACTGTGATAGCATCGAGGGCCTCTCACCATCGATTAGCATCGATCAAAAACAGGGCAGCCACAACCCTCGCTCAACGGTTTCAACTGTGACTGAAATCATGGACTATCTTCGACTTTTATGGGCAAGAATCGGTATACCACATTGCCCTGAATGCGGTGTAGAGGTGGCACGTCGGACAGTGCAAGAAATCGTCGATGACATCATTTGGCATTACGAGGGACACGGAATTTTCGTCTGGTCACCCGTGATTCGGGACCGAAAAGGAACCCACGCAGATTTATTCTCTTCCTTGGTCGAGCAAGGGTATCTCCATGGGCGTATCAATGGTCGTGAGGCTGAATTCGAAAACCCACCGACCTTAGAGAAAAACCTCCGACACAACATCGACGTTCGTATCGATCGAATGAGACTCAACCGCGCCAACCGACAACGCCTCACAGAGTCGGTGGAGTCCGCTTTGCAATTGGGAGGGGGAAGCCTTGCCATTGAATCATTTGAATCCGCCAAGTCTGATTTCAGTTTCACTGAGGGCTCAAAGGCCATGCAAACAAAAAAGGGAACGACGACACCCTATTCGGAAGAATTTGCATGCCCCACTCACGGCGCCTTCCTTCCTGAAATGAGCCCTCGAATATTTTCATTCAACAACCCATTGGGCGCTTGCCCCGATTGTCAAGGACTTGGTGTCCAACGTCGTTTCAGCCACGATCTTTGCATTGATGAATATGCAACGGTGGACGAAGGCTGTGTGTACCCATTCCGCAAATCAATGATGTCTGGTTGGTACAAATCATTGATGCGCCAAACATTCGAGCATTATGGGTTGGACATCCATACACCAATCCGAGAACTTGATGATGATGCCAGAGACATCCTGCTTTGGGGGAGCGGCTCGACACCCATTCAGTACGAATTCACAAGCAAGAAAGGATCCTCTTACCAGATGTACAGGCCATGGGAAGGTGTATTCGGCCGTTTGGAGCGAACCTTCACTGAAACCACCAGCGAGAGAACCCGCACCCGCTTACTGTCTTACATGACCGATGAACCCTGCCTCTCCTGCAATGGTTCCAAACTGAATCCAGCTGTGCGAGGCGTCATCGTGGGCGGCACAAACCTTCCACGCTTCAACGGCGCAAGCATTCTTGAAGCGCTTGCAATCACACAAATCTGGACAACTGGGGAATTGGACACCTCCTTTTGGAAAGAAATCGGTCGGCCCACCCCCGACATTTCAGATATACGGATGTTGAATGAGAGAGAACAATTCATCGGTCGTGAAATCATCAAAGAAATCGCGAACAGACTTCGCTTCCTTGCACTGGTAGGGCTCGATTATCTCACACTCGACCGCCGGGCAAACACCCTGTCGGGAGGAGAAAGCCAAAGGATTCGCTTGGCCACTCAAATCGGGACACGCCTCACTGGAGTCATGTATGTCCTTGATGAGCCCAGTATCGGACTACACAGTCGTGACAATGATCGACTATTAGCCACCCTCCGTGAACTGTGTGATTTAGGCAACACCCTGATTGTTGTCGAACACGATGAGGCCACCCTACGCCACGCGGATTGGTTGGTGGACATCGGCCCCGGTGCAGGCAAAGCCGGAGGCCGCATCGTGGCAAACGGACCCCTCAAGCAATTGCTAAAATCAAAAGACAGCATCACAGGCGCTTACCTTTCTGGAAAAACCTCCATTTCCGTACCCGAAGCAAGAGTTGAACCCAGTGGACAATCCATTCAATTACACGGTGCTCGATTGAACAATCTACAGCATATTGATGTTGAGATTCCCATCGGTTGCATGGTCGCAGTCACCGGTGTATCGGGTAGCGGGAAGAGCAGCTTAGTGACCGGGACATTGGCACCCGCACTGCAACGAGATCTGAACGGTGCAGACACGGCTCCAGGACCGATGGAAAGCATCACAGGTCACCAAGAATTAGACAAAACCATTGTCATCGATCAAGCACCAATCGGGCGCACCCCACGTTCAAATCCAGCAACATACACAGGAGTCTTCACACCCATCCGTGAATTGTTTGCTGAGACCCAACTTTCTCGTGAACGCGGATACATGCCAGGTCACTTCTCCTTCAACGTCAAAGGCGGCCGTTGTGAAGCTTGCAAAGGGGGGGGCTCAAACAAACTGGAGATGAATTTCCTTCCTGATGTATGGGTGACTTGTGATGTGTGTAAGGGGACCAGATATACACGTGAGACTCTCGAGGTGACTTGGAAGGGTAGAACGATCTCTGATGTCTTGGGGATGAGCGTTTCAGAGGCCGTTTCCTTCTTTGCAAACCAGCGCAAAATACATCGAATTCTGAAAACATTGGACGACGTAGGTCTAGGCTATATTCGACTCGGACAGCCTGCTACAACACTGTCAGGAGGAGAGGCACAACGCGTCAAATTGGCGACCGAACTACACCGGCCCGCCACACGCCCAACAGTCTACATTCTCGATGAACCCACCACGGGTCTTTCAATGGCGGACGTCGACCAGCTGATTCAAGTCCTCTTGAGGATCCGAGAAAACGGCCACACGATCGTCATCATTGAACACAACCTAGACGTTGCAAAATGTGCAGACTGGATCATAGATCTAGGCCCCGAAGGAGGCGAAGGCGGCGGAGAAATCGTTGCAGAGGGTACCCCGGAGCAAGTTGCCAACAACCCGGATAGCTATACAGGACAATTCCTTGCATCCCACTTAGAATAGCCCACTTCTTGTATAGAAACCTCGTCAAATAAGCAGACGAACGCCGCCGGTTTATTCAAGGACGGTCTTCGAAAACCGCCTCCCCGTAGGGGGAGGCGTATGGACACAACACCTGTACATCTAATCGAAGTCACACCTCGCGAACTTCCCGGGCTGCAAGATACACGTGGTGAAAGTATCCGCAGTATGTTGTTGGCAGACCACAACCTCACCATTGGAACGGTTCGCTCCATCACCGGATATCAAGTGAAGGCAAGACTATCCGGGGAACAACTACTACAAAGCCTCCAGGATTTGTTCACCGATCCCATCATTGAACAAGGTACGGTGAACAATAGTCTACTCGACGTACCTGAAATATTCCCAAACCCACCTGATTTGGCGATTATGATCGGATTCAAGCCCGGGGTAACAGATAACGCAGCCCAAGCCGCACTCGACGGCCTTCTCACCCTCTTTCCCGAACAAGAAGAGGCACTGATTTCTACAACGATGACCTATCTGTTCTGGGACCTTCCTGATGATTTGGACCTTCACTGGCTCGCCAATACGTTACACAATCCGATGATTGAACGTGCGGCCATGGCTAAACCAGAACAGTGCGCAGACTCCATCTGGCCTCAATTGCCATTCCCAGAACGCCCACCTGCGGCGTTCACTACCCCCGCCACCATTGATTTGGAGGTGGATGACGAAACCCTGATTCAAATTTCAGAAGAAGGCCTACTCGCTCTTAATTTAGAAGAAATGCAAGCCGTTCAAGGCCACTATCGAAAACCCGATATTCAGATCCAACGAGAACAACTCGGCCTCCCACCCCGTGCACCCACAGATGTTGAATTGGAGTGTTTGGCACAAACCTGGTCTGAGCACTGCAGCCACAAAATTTTCGCTGCGAAAATCCATCACATTGACACTGTAACAGGTGAAGATACCGAAATCAACTCATTGTTCAAAACCCATATCATGCAACCGACTTTGGATATGCAACAACAAGTCGACTGGTTGCTGAGTATTTTCCATGATAATTCCGGCGTCATTGAATGGACCAAAGATTGGAGCCTTTGTATCAAAGCGGAAACTCACAATTCACCCAGCGCACTCGATCCATTCGGTGGCGCAATGACTGGAATTGTGGGCGTCAATCGCGATATCCTCGGGACCGGCTTGGGCGCGAGACCGATTGCCAACATGGACGTATTCTGTTTTGGCCCGCCCGATTTTAGCGGCCACCTCCCTGGCGGCCTTTTCCACCCGTCACGAGTTCTCCGTGGAGTCCACGCTGGTATTCGAGCCGGTGGGAATGAATCGGGGATCCCCACAGTCAACGGAGCCATCGTCTTCGATGACAGGTTCATCGGCAAACCACTGGTCTATGCGGGCACAGTGGGGATCATGCCCCGCCACCTTCCAGATGGTCGTGAGAGCCACGACAAAACCCCTGAGCCGGGCGATATCGTGTACATGCTCGGCGGCCGGGTAGGAAGCGACGGGATCCATGGAGCTACATTCTCAAGTCTAGAGTTGACCGAAGAAAGTCCCAGTAGCGCCGTTCAAATCGGGGACCCAATTACTCAGAAGAAAATGCTTGACATGGTATTGGAAGCGAGAGATGCAGGCCTCATCCAAGTCATCACAGACAACGGTGCAGGTGGGCTATCTAGCAGCGTCGGGGAGATGGCCGAACTCACAGGTGGAGCCGAACTCGATCTCGCGGTGGTCCCACTCAAGCAACCCGGCCTTTCCCCTTGGGAAATCTTGGTCTCTGAAAGTCAAGAGCGCATGACGGTTGGTGTTCGACAAAACGATGTAGAGGCGTTTGAAGCATTGGCCAAACTCCACGAAGTTGAAGCGACAGCCGTTGGCACATTCACCAACAGTGGCGCATTCATTGTCAAACATGGCGAATCTACCGTGGCCCATCTTCCCATGGATTTCATGCACGATGGTTGCCCACAATTGAAGTTGGAAAGTGAGTGGACCCCTCCAGTGCATGAAAACCCCATCTACCCAAACGTCGATGCTGAGGGCATGGGTTCCATACTTGAGAGAATCATGGCCCGGCCCAACATTGCCAGTAAGGAATGGTGGGTCCGCCAATACGACCACGAAGTGATTGCGCAATCGGTCATCAAACCATTCTGTGGTGTCAATCACGACGCACCCGGGGACGCTGCAGTCATTGCCCCCCTTCACGGTGAGACACGAGGCGCGGTGGTCTCTTGCGGAATTGTCCCTCGTTATTCGGACATCGATGCCTATGCCATGACGGCTGCAAGTATCGATGAGGCAGTTCGAAATGCCGTTTGTGTCGGCGTTGATTTGGATAAGATCGCCGGCCTCGACAACTTCTGCTGGCCAGATCCCATTGAAAGCGAGAAAACACCCGACGGCCGGTACAAACTCGCTCAATTGGTTCGTAGCAATCGAGCGCTGGACGATGTTTGTCGAGCATACAACCTCCCTTGCATTTCTGGAAAGGATTCGATGAAAAACGACGCCAAGCTAGACGGCCAAAAAATCAGTATCCCTCCCACATTACTCTACACTGTTCTCGGTGACCACCAAGATGTTCGCAAAGCCGTCTCTAGCGATTTCAAAGATTGTGGAGACACCATATTCCTGCTCGGAGAAACTCACCAGGAATTGGGTGCAAGCGAACTTAGTTACATGCTCGCTGAAGAAACCGGTGGCGGCATTGGCAACGATGTGCCCCAAATCGACACTACTCGCAACCTCGCTCTGTATCGCGCCCTGACCAGTGCCATGGATGAGGGATTGGTTCGCAGCGCACACGATTGCAGTGATGGTGGTCTTGCGGTAGCAATCGCAGAATGCTGCTTTGGTTGTGATGGTGGTACAACGATCACCCTAGACGGCCTTGAGGATGTTGACAATTGGGCCGCACTCTTTGGAGAGACACTCGGCAGGATCGTCGTTACAGTCACTCCCGAAAACGTGCAACGATTTGGGAACATCATGGGCAACCACAGTGTGACGAAACTAGGCCAAGTTGGCGACAAGGAAACACTCGAATTCACCCGTGACGGAGAAACCGTTCTGAGCGCCAATCTTACGACACTACTGGCTTCATGGAAAGGAACATTGCACATGGGAGGTGATGTTTGATGGCGGAAACAGTCCGTGTTGCAGTCCTCTACGGGTTTGGAATCAATTGCGATCATGAAACCAAAGCCGTCTTTGAAATGGCCGGAGCTGAGGCCGACCGAATCCACGTCAATGAATTGGTCAATGGCGACAAGACACTGGCGGACTACCACATCATGGCCGTTCCTGGCGGCTTCTCATTCGGAGACCACCTGGGTAGCGGCCGACTACTCGGCAACCGTTTGAGATTCGGCATCCGTGATATGGTCCAAGATTTCGTCAAAGCCGGTAAACTCGTCATCGGCATCTGCAATGGGTTCCAAGTACTCGTCAAGATGGGATTACTCCCAGGCGATGAAGACGTCTCACTGACTCAAACAGCCAGTCTGACACTCAACAACACAGGTCATTACGAGGACCGATGGGTTCACTTGGAATTCGATCCAAACAGTCCATGTGTATGGACGAAAGGGCTGGAGCGAATCCGAGTCCCCGTCCGACACGGTGAGGGAAAATTCGTGACCAGTATCGAGGCCAATTTGGATGAGTGGGCTGAGAACGGTCAATTGGTGGTCCGCTACATCGATCCATCCGATACCTATCCAAGCGCCAGCGACGACCTCCTCCCCTTCCCCATCTGTCCCAATGCAAGCATGCGCAACATTGCAGGCGTATGCGACCCCACAGGACGTGTGTTTGGTCTGATGCCCCATCCCGAAGCGAATCACAGCACATGGTTGGGCGCCACGTGGACAAGAGAGATGCCCGAACATGGGGAGGGCGAAGGAATGCAAATCTTCCACAACGCCGTAAAATTCGCAAAAGAGCATCTTTGACTGCGATTACCGGATGAAGAGTTAAGTCAACCCATCCTTCCAATCAGTTCATGAGTACAGATTACGAGCCAATCGGTTCCATCATCGAAAAACCCGAAACGGTCGTCATTGGGGCATCACCACAAACGGTCGTTGTTGGCACATCAACATCCCCGTTTGGAGCCGGTATATCCAATACAGGCCGCCCAATGTCGATGATGAGTTTCACCGACTCAATTATCACAGTCCTTTCGAAATACATCGATTTTTCAGGCCGAGCATCCCGTTCAGAATATTGGTGGTTTTACCTTGCAACATTGATTGTTGGCTTCGGACTCGGCATCATTGATGGCATACTATTTGGATGGAGATTTGAGGATCCAACGTGGCTCTCTGATATTTTCAACCTAGTCATCTTATTGCCCATTCTTGCTGCTGGTGTCAGAAGAATCCATGATCATGGAAAATCAGGTTGGTTTATTCTCGTTCCATTCTACAATTTGTACCTCTTGATTGCCGATGGACAACCCCAACCTAATCTCTACGGCCAAGTACCAACCAATGTACGGCCTTAATCATCAAGGATTTCATCTAGACTTTCAACAGCCTCACTCAATTCGTCCCGCTTCGCCTGCCTCTTGGCCACGTGTTCATCTGCAAGCAGTTCTTGCAATTCTTTGGGCGCACTCTGAACAGCGGCATTGGCCACCACCCTGTCTGTTAGAGACAAATCTTCACCAGGCCGGTCTGAGCGATCAACCCCCTCTATTTCTCGACTGGGCACCGTTCGTTGTCCCACATGCCCGACGTCAACTTCTTCGATTTCGTCAGACATTGATTTTGCCAATTCAGGACTCGGCGCCCCATCTTTCCACTGGCTTCGATTGGCCATATCTCGGATGAGCGAACCTTTCGGCCGCTTCCGATCCGCCTCAAATCGAGCTTCAACCCCTTCTTGTGTCGTGGCTTGCACAATCTCAATCTCATCATGGTCTGAGATTTGGCGCACATACCCTCGCATCTGATTTCCACCCCCACTTTGCTGTGCATTGCGATAGGCCGCCACCACTTCACGCCAGAATAGGATTAGAATCAACCCAGTGACCACGAAAAGAACGAGTAGCGCATTGTTCACGTAGGCACCGTCCCTTGAGAATCAAAGGCCCACGATGAAACATACCCTTCTAAGAAGCCTCAAAGAGGCGAATCTACTGGAGTGCTTTGTCGCCATGGATGAGAATCGTAAACCCCGAACTGATTTGGTCGAAGACGACCCCTTCGCCCGAACGGTTCGCCCCGCCTCACATGCCGGTGTTAGAGACGATGGAAATTGGAGGTCGCAGAACCCCCCTCGTGTTGTTCAGGTTCAGTTCAGTCCATTCAACAGAGGCTTCACACAAACCTACCGTCCCGCCCCCACCCTTCACACGGGCTCTTTCTGGCATTTCTCTCAAACAGAATTGAAGGATCTTGGCATCTCCTTGGTTGCTTTTTCCCTAGGCCTTGCTTTCGTATTCAACGGCGGCGTTCTAGGTGGCATGCTCTCTTCAGGGCCTGCACTATTGTTGACCATACCATTATTTTTCATCGTTGGCTTGATTGCTTTCGGCCCCGCATTTATCATCCATGAATTGGCTCACAAATTCGTTGCCAAGTACTACGGTTGTTGGGCAGAATTCAGAGCGGACCCAGGGGGGCTGCGAACGGGCGTCCTGATTGCTTTCATCATCGGCTTCTTGTTCATGGCTCCCGGAGCAGTCATGGTTGCAGGTAACGTCAATCGCCGTCAGAATGGCATGATTGCTTTGGCCGGCCCCCTATCGAATCTTGTCTTGTGGGGGATCGGCCTCCCATTCTACGCCCTTTTCTCCGGAGACCCTTACATTGGACTCGTGACTGGGTTGTGGTTAACGGCAAATGCCATTTTGGGTGCGTTTAACATGCTTCCATTCGGACCACTCGATGGTCGCAAAATCAAAAATTGGTCTGAGCCCGTATTCTGGACTTTCCTGACCATATTCATTGCCTTGGCATACTACTCAATATTTAGTTCAGAAACGCTTGCCAACTTACTCTGATTGTAATTAGTCCACTAACATAAGCAGGCTGATGCAACCCCGAACAGACCATACGATGGTTCGAGACCAATTCGTTAAGACCAATTTTTTCCAAATAGAGTAGTCGAATCCTTCAGTCAATCGGCTGTGCGCAGGAACTGAGAAGACCCCAGTCAGACCCCAAAGTAGGACGACCAGAATCAAGCCAACATATGCCAGATAGCGACTCACATCCTCTACATACAGCACGATCCAAACAGCGCAGATGAGTTCAGGTATCATCCCAGGAAACACGATCCATCCCGTACGAGTGATATGCGACTTCTGGTAATCGGAATACTGCCCTTCTCCAATGACTGAAAATAGCGGATAATGGACGACCTGTACAAACCAGATAATGCCGACCATGTACAGAGTGGCCCCAGCATGAACCAGTAGAACGAATTGATCACTCATTGTCTCACCTGCGGAGATGGGGGTCGAATGGTTTCAACAATTGCCAGCATAGACAAGAATAATCTTCCTGACTGAACCCAATCATGTACCCATCTCATAAGTATGAATTCAGAATCGGTTGATGGTCCAAATGTAAGAAAATCATGGTTCCGTACCACGTCATCAAGTCGATTGAGTTAATCAAATTCTGTTGTCCAGTTCCGTAATCATTCTCCATCCAATACAACATCTCATCGATGGTATCACAGGTTTGATGATAGCAATCGTAACCGTCGACTAAACCCCCAAATCCAACCGTCACAGTATCAATTGCTTGGAATGACGCATGGTCACTTCGGGCCGTTGTCGCTTCATTGATGATGACACCTGCCTCACCAGAATCAGCCCAAGCACCCTTCAATTCACCATTCAGTACCGCCAACTGGTCTTCAACACCCAACGCATCGCCAGCCAACCATTCGGCAAGATACACCATCTTCGGCTGATTGATTGTATTTTCATCTGTATCCGGTCCGATGTAAACTCTGAACGGCCAGTTCTCTTGACTGGCAGGGTAAGACCCTCCTCCATCAGGGCCCACACGATCTGATGGTGTTCCATTGCCAGGCCAATTCACGCCACCCATGTCGATGTTGATGTAATTGGAGATTGTAATATCATCAGGAATATCTTCGACCCATGCAATACTGCCGCGCTTCCCCCCTTCTTCACTACTCCACAAACAGAACACAATCCCGCGCCGCGTTGGAATACTGAACATCGCTTCTGCCATATTCAAAACCACCGAGGTACCAACGGTGTTGTCATATGCGCCGACAAAGGTTCCGTAACCTCTAGGCGCACCCTGGTCAACCGGAGTAGGTGCGACAATGGGTGCAATATCGAAATGAGCACCAATCACCATCCACTCATCAGGGTACTCATAACCCTCTTTGTATGCGCAGATATTGTATGCTTCAGGATTCGCCTCAATGTATTGGAATCGATGCCTTTCGATGTTTTCATACCCATATTCAGTGAATTCCTGTACAAGGAAATCCGCACCACATTCGTAACCCGGACTCCCTGTACCTGCCCACCGATTCAAGTAACCCTTGGCCTGATCACAAGTATCGAAAGGATCGTACGTCTCATCGGAAATGACTGACAACATATCGAAAGTCTCGAGTCCGGAAACGATTCCTGTGCTGTGCGCACCCCCATCTTCGATCGAGACACCAGATGCTATCGGGCGTTCAACACCAACAAGCTTGATCGAAACAGAGCCCCCCGTCTCAGAACTATTCTTCAGTTGAGGAAGGCCACTTTCACGTTCTGCTTCGATGACTTCTACACCACGGGTTGCCTTCATCCCACCTTCACTCCAACTCTGCCACGAGACATTTCCTTCGCGGATTGGAAAGAAATCACGCCCAGATTCGCCAATCAGGACTGCAAAATAATCTGCTCGAGGAGGGATTAGAATAACGATCTCAGCATCTGCACCCTTTTCCAAATCCAAGATAGTTCCATTCTGCACATACCCTGTATCGGACTGCACCACGAGGTAGGGTATGAGCACCCTCATATCTCGATCAGCCTGAAAGTATACACTCTGAAAAATGCCCGCAGTTAACGGGTCAGGTGACACACCCAAGTCATCGGCGCCAAACCCTCCACCGTCATCGTTACCAAAGCACCCCTGAATACTCGCACTGAGCATTAGGAATACCAGCAGCAGTGGCAAAGCACATCTTCGCATCATCCTTCCGATTCTTGATGCCTTGTTGAAACCACCGCTTGCGCGCGAAGCGCTCTGACGACCTATTTGTAGAAAATCGAGCAACAAGTCAAGCTCCCATCAGCGGCACGAATATGTTCCATGTCAACACTCTGGGTGTTGAAGCCCGCAGCCTCGAGAATTCGTTGAGTTTCAGGATAGCCTGCAGATATCAATACATTCCCAGATTCAAAACCAATCATGTTGGCAGCATAGGCTTCGTCGTTTGGAACCCACAAAACCTCCACTCCCTCAGCCACAAGCTCGACGAATTGCTCTGGCACCATGTACCCTTCCGCGGTCACCAACATTCCAGGTCTAGGTGAGGAACAAATCGTCGTCAGATGCAAGGTGGATTCGGGCACTTGGAACACCATTGTAGGATAGCCACGTGTCAAGGCGACCCCCCTGAAGAATTCAATGCCGGCCATATTGGTTCGAGTGGAATGGCCTACCAAGAACCGATCATCGAAGAAGACAACATCACCACCGTCCATTTTCGCACCTTCGGGCATTTCGAACACTTCTAGGCATTTACCGAAGAAATCACGGATTGCAACCTGTTCACCCCTGCGGCTTGGATGCCCCATATGGGGGATGACAACGGCATCATCGATGACCACCCCAGCATCTTCGACAAACGTGCAATCTGGGAAATCATTGAGCCCAGGTAAAACCTCAACATTGACACCGTTTTCACGGAGTGCGGTGACATAATTTGCGTGCGCATCCTGACTTGCTCCAACATCGGTTGGACCGGTTCCAAAATAGCTGGCTAGGGCCTTGGTGAAGTTTGGCGAAATCTCCCGGGTCAATGCCCGAGACCGCTTTCTTTGGCTCCAATCAGCAGCCATCGATTACAGTCCGAACGAAGTCGTCTCATAACCGTTGGTATTGGTCAAACATTCAGTCAATTTTCCACTATATGGAAATAAATAACCAAAAATAAGCAATATTATGGAACCTGGTTGGTGCAGAGGGCAGGATTTGAACCTGCGAACCACTGAGGACTAGGACCTCATCCTAGCGCCGTTGACCAAGCTTGGCAACCTCTGCAAGTGTAACCTTGCGACCGGCCCTATTCTTATCAAAGCGACGGGGTTAATTTGGGCGATATCAAGACAACCCCGCACCTCAAGTAGGGGTTCCGCACCCGCTCAACCAGATGTCCACTGAACGCATCCCCATGGGCCGCATGTTCATCGATGATGAAATGCTGGAAACAGCGAACCGCATTCTCGCATCCGGCCAGTGGATCAAAGGTCCTGAATCGAAAGCATTTGGCGCTGAATGGGCTACTTATTGCGGTGCACTCGGTGGAACGCCTTGCAGCAACGGCTCTGTCGCTCTCATCGCTGCACTTCACGCATTGGATGTTGGACATGGCGACGAAGTCATCGTCCCCAGTCACACCTACATTGCCAGTGCGACCTGCATCAACATGGTGGGTGCAACTCCCAAATTTGTCGAGGTTGAAGAGGACTACTACACCCTCGACCCCGTTGCGCTTGAAGCCGCTATCACCCCCACGACCAAAGCCATCATCGGAGTTCATCTATACGGCCAACCGATGGACCCTGCAATTTTTGAAATCGCATCCAAGCATGGCTTACCTGTCATTGAAGATTCAGCTCAGGGCCATGGTGGCTCATTAAACGGTCAACGAATCGGCTCATTCGGAGACATCGCCACGTTCTCTTTCTTCCCAAGCAAAAACATGGCTGTGGGTGGAGACGGGGGGGCGATCATCACCACGCGTGAAGACCTCATCCAACGAGTATCGACCTTCATCGACCACGGTCGTTCAGACAAATATCGCAACGACGTATTGGGTACCAATTTCCGGCTTTCAGAAATCCAGTGCGGCGTGGGTCGAATTCAACTCAAACACTTGGACAACTGGGTGGCACGTCGAAATGAAATCGCCGCTCGCTACAACGCCGTATTCTCTGAAATACCACACATTAAGCATCCACAAGTTCGACCTGGTGCAGTACACGCATGGCATCAATACGTGCTACGTGTGGGCGATCGTGAAGCTTTCCAAGCACACATGAATGAGATGAATATCTCTACGGGGATTCACTATCCAATTCCTTGCCACTTGCAACCTGTCTATGCAGACCACCCTCAAGGAACAGAGGGTTCACTTCCATTGACCGAAGCGATTTGCAGCGACATTGTCAGCATCCCTGTGATGCCACTATTGACTGACGAGGAAGTTGATCGGGTAATCGAAGCCGTACAAACTTGGCAACCTTAGTTCCAATCATCTTGCCAATCACACCAAGGATCCCGAGCCAGTGAACCATTGCCAAATCGCTCATCACTGGTCACATCCTCACCAATCCAATTGGGCTTCGTGAATACATGCTCGACACTGGGAACTTCAAGTTCAGCCAGTACCAATCCATGGTTGTCTCCCTCAAAGACATCAATCTCCCAAACCAAACCATCTTCCGCAGGAATGTTGTATCGATTTTTCATCACGAATGGAAATCGAAACGAGGTCACCAAATCCTGAACATCCTCTTTCAGTACCTCAAATTCCCACTCGGCGCGACTGTAATTCACCATCTCTCCTTTCACAGTCACGAATGCTTGGTGTTCCCGAAGGCGGATTCGAGGCGTCACCTTACTTTCTTCAATCAGATTAGTCAGCCCTGCAACCGCATCCGCTGGTAATTTTTTGACCAATACGCGACCGTCAAAGCAGAGATCTCCATCGACCAACTCGATTTTCCATTTTGGCAAATAGCATTGGATGATTTTTGAAGGCCGACCCAATGCCGGGAGCGCGGCTGCATCTGGAATGAAATAGCGATACTCGATTTCCACCGAGTTGCCGCCCATATGATGTGGTTACAGTAGAGGGACTTTGAGCCTGATGCAACCCACCCTTTCAAGCGAAGACCACGCCTCGCAAAACCATGGGAGAGCCGAAAATTCACTCCAGCGGAATCGTAGACGTTGATTTCGGTGAAGGCGTCACTCTTGTCGAACCGGTGAATCTGTATGGGTGTATGCTGGCAGACGGTGTATTCGTTGGACCGTTTGTAGAAATCCAGCGCAGAGTCAGTATTGGAGCAAGAACTAGGGTTCAATCTCATGCCTTCATCTGCGAACTCGTCACCATTGGAGAGGACTGTTTCATCAGCCATGGTGCGATGTTCATCAATGACCCTTTCAAGATTGGAGGTCCCGCCCGCGGGGACCAGACACAGTGGAAAGAAACCCATATCGGCAATCGTGTCAGTATTGGAACCAACGCCACCATCATGCCTGTGAAAATTTGTGATGACGTGGTCATTGGTGCCGGGAGTGTGGTGACCAAGGACATCACTGAATCAGGAACCTATGCAGGCAACCCCGCTCGTCGCATGTCGTAGGTGTCTCTATGTCTAGGCTGGCAAAAATCGCTGAACATCCTTTGATGAAGTCGTTCATTCTGTTCTCGATTTTTCGCGCCTTCTATGGGACAGGCATCTTAGTGGCGACCTATTTCATCGACCGCAAAACCTCAATTCCTTGGTGGTTATTCCTTCTCTTCTCGATGATATTTTCACGATTTTTATTTCGCTTAATCAAACAAAAGAGGGGCAACTCCGATGAGTAAACCCAACGACTCTTACACGTTTCCAAGAACCGGACACATCGTGCGCAACCGAGGCGTCCTTGCAGCGATGACCAACAAACAGAGTCATGCCGACGGAACCCTTTCCGACGAGGAGATCAATTGGCTTGTCAAGCGTGCAGAAGGCGGTTTTGGGATCATCACCACCGCCGCAACACACGTGGTTTCAGAGGGCCAAGGGTGGGATGGTGAGATGGGAGTATGGGGTGACCACCAATTGCCTGGTCTCACGCGCATGGCAGACGAAATCAGAGGTTATGGTTCAATCTCGTTGGCACAAATTTTCCACGGTGGAATGCGTTGCCCCCAGCGTCTCACATCGGTTCAACCCGTCTCTCCAAGTGTGAACCCGACTAACGATTCTGATAATGGGAAAACACGAGAATTGGAAGAATCGGAAATTGAAGCTCTCATCGACGCCTTCGCCATGGCAGCTGTCCGCTGTGAAAAAGCCGGTTTCGATGGCGTGGAAATCCACGGAGCTCACGGGTACTTGATTTGTCAATTCCTTGGAACTGAGACCAATCGAAGGAACGATCGATGGGGGGGGTCACTGGAAAACCGGGCCCGGTTTCTACTGACAATCATCGAAAGAATTCGACAATTGACGAGAGAATCATTTCTGGTAGGGGTCCGCATCTCTCCAGAATACAATCAGATAGGAGTCGTATTGGAAGACTCTCTAGATTTAGTGGATCTATTGGCCGAATCTGAAATCGATTTCTTGCATATTTCGTGTTGGGATTGCTTCACACCACCGACACACAGTGACGATCCGCGAATGGTAACGGAGATTTTTGCAGAGCGATTGGATAATCGCTTACCGTTGATTAGTTGCGGAGCAGCTTGGTCGACCAAACACGCCCAACAAATCATGGAACAAGGTGCCGATTTGGTCGGAGTAGCGCGGGCCGCCATCGGCCATTCGGATTGGGCGAGCCATTTGGACAATCCCGATTATGAACCACAGCGCCCCCCATTTACATCCGAATACCTTCTTTCCCAAGCCCTCAGTGAGAAATTCATCGAATACATGCGCAATTGGAAAGATTTTGTCGAATAGGACGGCCGGGCACATCGTTATAACTCGTAAGATGTCAATGAAATTGTGTCTGGTGAAGTTAGAGAGCAATACTCCCCACCTGAGCCGATTATCGTATCCAGTCGGCTAAACATCCCTGAACCGGTCCTAGGTCCTTCAAAGCAACATCTTACACAAAAAAAATTCGAAGATGAAATCGTCAATCCAACATATCCAATTGTATCGCCGCTCTCTTTTGAGCCCGAAAACGACCCTAGAACGACCGCAACCTTCGTTTTCATTGTCGGGACGGCTGTTGCATTGATGATTTGGTCCATCGAGGGCGGTGGGGGATTTGCCATGTGCTTTTGGCATTTGGTTGTGTTACCAATCGGTTGTACCTACACTTATTCATACAAAAAAATGAAGCAAGAGTGGGAGAAAGAACACGGTATTTACAATGCTTCAGAAGAGAGCAAAAACATGATTGAGAACATCATCATCAGCCTGTTGCTAGTCTGTGTGTTCACCCTTCTAATCGTATATGCCATGCCCATTTTATTCGTCATAGTTCTGATGTAAATCAAGCGTTTTCAAGACAGACCGGATGGGTACATTCGGGCACTTGGTAATACTGTCGGGTCTCAGGGTCAAAGACGTCGAGTTGCAATGTTGAACCTGCATTATTTACCGTCACAATTGACGACGCTGCAGATGGCAAGTAATCCTCACCTGTACTCATCAGACTCAAACGGATGGTATGTCCTGCAGCCACTTCAACATCCATCGGGAAGAATTCCATTAGGGCCGTAATTTCCTCAAAAGGTGCGCCCCAAGACTGCTCATCCGAACCTCCAGCGTGATATCTGAGATCCATAATTGCGTGTCCAATATGAATGCAGGTTGAACCATCACAATCTTCCAGCAGAGCGTAGATTTGACCACCTACGGTCATGGTGTTGACATTGACATGGAGGCGAGGAAGTCCACCGAAATACAAGTCGTCTTCGAGTGGCGGAGTCTCGTAAACAGGTCCCGAATTTGCATCAGGCAAGATGGTGTTTGAGCCCCCCGCTGCGGCGAGTTCAGTACTGCCCAACTCCCACAAAATCTCAGTGGTCTCCGTCATCGGATATCGATCTTCCAAGCGCCACGAACCTTGGTTCGATTGAATCTCTACACCCAACCACGGTTTTTCACCCTCGTCCTTGAGGTAATAGGTGAACCATTCTAGCAAATCTTGCATCCAATCCATTCGGACCATTTCGGGGTAAGCCTCGATACCCCGTCCAACACCGCTCCGATCGAACATGATATCGGGCCGATCCGGATAATCGTGATCCCACTGTCCGAACAATCCCTTGGCTTCGATGCCGCGGTCATATAGCAGATTGATTGTAGGGACTGCCATGTGCGGGTCGACGTTCCAATCATGCATTCCTTGAATCAAGTATACACTACCTTCGTAGTTGTCCAAGACACGATCGAGGAAATATCGCTCAGCCCAGTAGGTCCCTGCGGCTTCACTGCCCCACATCCACGCAGAAACACCCGTCCCAGGACCGATAATGTAGTCAGGACATGCATTTTGTAAATCCTCCTCATCACCATCAATCCCATAACTTCCGTACACACCATTGTGCATAATGGGCGCTCGAGCCTCACTACTTCCATTTCTCCACATCAATTCCATGACTCCAATAAGACCTGAAATCGGGACAATGGTGGCAAGGTGCTCATTGCCAAACATCGCCGCCTGCCAGGGTGTGCTTCCATCATATGATTTGCCAATCATCGCAACCTTGCCATTGCTCCATTCTTGAGTGCCCAACCAAGTCACGGCCGCATCCACTCCAAGCTGCTCAGCATTCCCCATCAAGTCCATGCAATGATTCGAGCGTCCGGTGCCCATGACCGCAACCTGAGCGAATGCATATCCATGAGGCACAATTTGTTCGATGATCATTTCACCAAGCCAAGCCCCAGGCTCTTCAATCCCGGGAGTGCTAACAGAGGCTTCATCAAAATAAGGTCCGAATTCAGCGATGACAGGAACGGTAACACCCTCCTCAACCAATGGGATCCATACAGCGAGACTGACCTTTCCATTGGGTGCTGCACCCCCTTCCTCAAGCGGCAGATCGAACTCGACAAAGTGGTGCGTTCCACTCCACAAACTCTCTCCGTTTGGACCGGTTAGTGATCCGTTGTTCAAAACATAGGAGTGTGCATCATCGGTTACGAAATCGACGAGATGCCGCTCCCAGATTGGTGGATAGTCTCCAATTTGATCCTTGGAAATTTGGTTGACAAGTGAAGAGGTCAAGATTTGACTCACGAGTAAGGCAACAATTCCGATGGCCACCAACCCACTCAATGCCCATCTTCCAGCCTTACGAAACCTCTTCCCTGGTGTGAAAAAATCGACAGCTTCAGAGACGATGACCGCCTCCAGGATTTCATCGACCAAATCATCACCCTTGTTCGGCCGTAAAGGCGCCCCCCACATCAGGCTAACGATTTCGGCAACGTTACATTGTTACCCATTTTCATCGTCTTTTCGTACGTTTGAATTTAACGCCAACCAGCTTTAATTGCCGATTGAACCGCATCTACCACCGTCTCATCAAGCGGCAACCACTCCATCTTTAGATCATCCATTGCAGGTTGAACATCGTAACTACACGTCGTTCCGATGTTTTTTCGAACCCAAGCAAACGAAAGCTGTGGGTGAAATATGGATAGCAAGTACGTCAAGGATTTTGTCAACACGATCTTGGCCCACTTTCGTTCAGGCACCTGCTGTCGTAAGAGTTTGGCAATTTCAGGCATCCATAAGGATTCATTGTAGACAATGTAGCGCCCACCATCGGGACCCATTGTGAGTGCTTTGACATGTGCTTTAGCTACATCGCGAACATCGACAATATTGACATGCATCTTGACCAAAAATGGATATTTTCGTTTCATTAGATGATCCAGAATCGTCATTGAACCTTCGAGGTGTCGCTCCGCCATCACCGGCCCAAAGACAACGCATGGATTGATGGAAACATACCGAGGTTTCTCTGACTCCAACTTCGACGTAACCCAACCTCTTGCGAGCATTTCTGCCCCCGCCTTAGCATAGCCGTATGCATTTGAGTCAACGGATGCATCGTCACACCAATCTTCGTAATTGAAAACCCGACCACTCTTGAAGTGAGTCTGCCTCACGGCCGCCACCGACGATGTGTGCACAATCCGGTTTACACCACCTACAGCATCGATTGCACCGAGGAGATTTTGAGTGCCTTGGATCGATGGATCAACCACTTGAGTTTGCGCATCATCGACGCCGACATATAGGGCAGCAGCGCAGTGAATCACATCCTCACAACCTTTCACAGCAGGAATCACAGATTCGGATGAAAGCAAGTCCATCTGTACAATTTCCAAACGTTCTGCTCCGGGTAAATTTTTGAGAAATTCAGCATTTGTGGGATTGCGTACAGTCCCCCGGACCGAGAACCCCTGCTCCAACAACTCACGAACAACATGTGAACCGATGAAGCCAGCCGCGCCCGTAACCAATACTGTACCTGACATGAAGCGACGTCATGGCGGCACATCATCAATCAATCGAAACCACTCGCTCTTCGCGCATTGCAATATCTGCCGCGTAAGCGATGAGGTGACTGTTGATTGAATCGGATAACCCCGTCGTTGAAATCGACCCCCCTTCGCCCCTGACAACACTAAGGAAATCGGCAACCAGACGCAGATCTCCTCCGCCATGGTGGTCTCCTTGCAAGTCGACATTGACCTCCTCAACCAGTGCCTCAGTCCCTGCGGTTGCACCGGGCTTGGACAAGGTAAATTTCCCTTCGATCATGTCTCCGTAAATCTCTCCTTTTGTTCCTGTAAGTTGAATTCGTCTAACCCCCTTAGCCGAGTTGGTGACCATATCATGAGTGGCAACACAACCATCCTCAAACTCAACAATCACTGACTGCCGATCGACAACATCATTGTCGCAACACCATACACAGCGACCATATTCAGACTCAGCAATGTGGGTCAACTTTTGCTGTACATCGACTTCTTCTCCAGATTCGTATGCAGCTTCTCCAGCCAGCGCATAGAACGGCCACCACCCATTGTCAACATGGTGGCGTAGTGCGGAGTATTCACAACCCCGCTCGATTTTGCAATCACTACAATACGAAGAGTTCCCCTCAGGAGCGTTTTCACGCGTGAAGAAGTGCCTACCTCCAAAGGAAGCAACCTTCTTTGGTTGTATACCCGACTTGAACCAACAGAGTAGATCCAAGTCATGACAGCACTTTGCCAATAGCATAGGATTGACATCTCTACGATTCCATTTCCCTCGGATGAAAGCTACCGCCATGTGATGGTAGGATACATTCTCTGTAGAGTGGATATGGATAATATCTCCAATATCTCCTCGTGCAACCCGCTCTTTGATTGCGAGATAGAACGGTGCATATCGTAGAACGTGACAAATCACAACCGTCCGTCCAGTTTTTTCTACGACCTCTTCAAGCGCTCTCAACTCATCTTTACTCGGAGCAATCGGCTTCTCCAGCAACACATCGTATCCAGCTTCTAGCAGAGGAATCGTTGTCTCGACGTGGATTTCATCCATCGTTCCATTGATTGCCACATCAGCCAACTTTCCAACGGCCGCCAAGTCTGCAGCACTTTCGAAACAATTACTTTCATCCACCCCGAAGCGCTTTGCGTAACGTATCCTTCGCACAGGATCTGGCTCAGCCACGGCCACAATATCCAATTCATCTGGGTGGCCATCAGCATAGCTGGCATACCCGACACTACGATGCCCCAGCCCGACCAGAACAGCAGTAATCACGGCAAACCCATGTTCGGCACCCACACATTACCTTTCATATCCGCGTTCACGACCTCAAGTAAAATCAACAGCTTAAGTGACGTTAATGCGTAACCGTCAAATGCAGCGGGTCAAAGCAACCACTGATGAAGAAGTGGTTCATGCGTCAGTATTGGCGTCTACAACAATCACAGACTCTCATTTCGATGGCATTTTGGTGTACAACACTCACCTTACTGATCTGGCCCTATGTCAAATGGCGTTTCGTTGCAGATGAGAGAACATTTGGTATTCCAATGACATATTGGGGCCTTGCTTCCATAGCTGTCGGCGTCCTCATTTCCGTCCTCGCTATTGGTTACATCTATGATCAATTTCTCGCACTATGGAAGGAACAACGCACCGTTGATACCGAGCGTAACCCTTTCGGAACATATGCTCTCATACCTCCAAATGTCGTCATCATCGGCCTGCTGAACCGCCTACTACGTGACAGTACTGAGGATGAATCCGTCATTGAAACCTGTGACTGGATCGACGAATGGCTCGCATGGTGCGGCTCTCAAGAAATTTGGGCGCGCAGCCAGAAATTTTGGGACGCTGAATTTCCGTCCAAGGTACCCAACCTCTTCTTCCTCCCCGATGATGCTGTGGAAAAGGCACGCAGTGTCGAACTTGACGATTGAACAACCCGGTACAATACGTGACTTTACGTACCAACCTAGGTTCGAACGCCTATGGTAAACCTCCGTTTTGGGGTCGGCACACCCGTTATGTGCAATCTTGGACCAAGCGGGTGGAAACTAGGGAGAATCATTGCATTGCACTACAGTGAAGAGCACTGGGACGAGGGTGTTACGGCCCCATATCAAGTGATAGTCGAAGAAAATCATGCACTGATTTACGTACCTGAGGATGACAAACGCTTCTGTCGCGAGGCTACAGTAGAGGATTTGAGAATCATTCATCGTAAGGACGCTCTTGCTGAACTTCCCCAGGAATTAGAACACACTGTTCCAAGGGCATCAGATTCACAAATTCAGTTAGAGAGCATTCACAATCCCAGACACCAAGGTAACAACAGCTACCGCAGCGGCCTTTGCCATTGCTGTGACAAAAGCCCACTAAATTGGTCAACCGTTGAACTATACAGCGAGCACTATCGTTGCGCAACCCGCAACAAACTTCCTGTGACCAGACAAATGTTTGACCTTGGAACAGTCCAAGTTGGTGAAACCGTAAGTCACTATTTGGAAGAGTCAATTCAGGCATGGGGAGGATTCCTACAATCTCCTACTCTGACTCGCCTCCCACCAGGGCTTTCTTTTTCTGACAAAGGGACCCTTTCTGGCACGATTCGTTTCGACCCCCATAGAGATCAGTCTTACCGTGTTGATTTTGTTGCAGTAAGCACAGCCGGTTGGAACGAACCCAATGTAGGCTTGATTCGTATTGAAGTAAGTTTCACAGTCGAGGGCAACCATCCACCAGACGGTTTCGATCTAGAAGCCTTCACACAAGAACAACAAGGAGCAAGTGCCGTAGCAAACAACATTCTCCAGAATCTAATTACTTCTTGGGATCAATGGGAGCAGGGAATACTTGACAATCGCGAAACCTGTAACAGGATGCTGACAGATCTTCGGCAATTACGAGACTTACTAGAGCAACACCCACGCCTCGAAGGAGGATTTTGGTGGGCCCAACTTGGAGGCTTTCACATGAATGTTCACAAACTCCTAGAAAATACACTCTTTGAATGTGAACTTTACCTAGGTCACGCACTCACATTTGGTAACCCAGAAATCCGCCAATCAGCTGAAATCAACCTCAAGGGCTGTTATCACAAAAGACTCCTAGAAGCAGCCCGCTTTATGTGGATTGAAGGCGTCGAATTAATGATGCGCGGTAAGTGGACAGAGGCCGCAGAGAAATTACGTCTTGCTGCTCTGAAGAAGGATGGTTGGGGCTGGGCTATCAATTATGGAGATATTTGGTTTAGTGAGTCTGTAGCACGCCTCATCATCGCTGTAGAATACAGAATTGGACATGATTACGATGGCCATAGTGGAGAGTGGTTCTCAGAAGCCACTCAACTCTTAGAGAAAGGAAGGAACCGCTCTGAAGAGGGTGGAATCGGGCCACAGGGGCACCCATGGGCCGTTGAGATTGGAGCCTCGATCGATCAACTGAAGCAAATAAAAGATGACCAATCAGAATTGGTGAAGTGGCTTGAAGAATTCAAACTGCGTACAGTATATTGGTGCGCACAAATTCTCGGAGGCGCCCCCCCCTTTCCTCCGAAACCAAGGCCACGAAAGGATGACGCAGCCACACTACTCCGCAACCTACCCGGCTAAACAACCCAAACTGCCCATATTGTGGACAATCGCTCCAGTCGCTCTATTTCCGAGCATTGTTCCACGGATTCGCACAAAATACGTTCGTCATCTGCGTTGCCTGCAATCCCTTCGAATAGTCCTTCGAGATCCATATCGCCATCGAATTCAGCGATTCTGTAAATTCTGAAATCATCTTGTATATTCAATGTTGAATTCCCCATTAGAAGGGCGAAATCACCATGGCTTTGACCATTGCCAATAATCTCTATTGGCGAATCCAACCATCGCGAAATATTCTCAAATCTTGAATCATTTACTGCCCACAAGTACCCAGAATTGTAATCCGATTCAAAGCTCATGTAGGGCTCTATTGGGGAGCCATACAAGAACGTGTAATTGACATCAATGTCATACCTGTAGAACTTAGAATCAGTGTATACATGCGTCGCCCCGAATTTACCAATTGCATGATTGATGGGGTCGGCAGGATCTTCGTAACGGTACGATTCCGTACTTGCGTAAAGCCCGAACGTGATATCGGTACCAGTTAACACCACTGAATCATCAGGTAATACAGCCCCAGCCTGAATGTGCAGGCTCAAATATTCCCAATATCTCTCAGATCGGTATTCAACCAGTTCTTGTTCATCACTATCTTGTACCACCATTTCAGCTGTTGAAACCAAGATTATCAAACAAACAAATACGGTGGTTAAACTCCGTTTTTGAAGATCTACCTCCATCGAAGTCGACACGTACGAGATGGTGGCAGGAATTCCTACACATGCAAGCGCAAGCCAAGGAGTCGAGTACCGTACCCAGCCAAAATCTAAGATTACACCATGTAATAAGATCCCAGGCAGCAAAATTATCCAACTATACTTGAGAAAAGAACGGTCTTCCTTGATTAGGATGAAGTGCCCTAGAATCGCAACCACTAACAGCGCTTCGGGCCACTCAGAAACAAACCCATTAACAAAATCATCGAATGTATATGTTGACCCCGTAATCTCATTGTTGACACTAGCAATTGTACCATCGATTTGGGATTTCATCGGTCCGATCGGATCTGAGGTCTTAACAAGATTTTTTATCAAAAACAGACCACTAATACCGATGTAACCGAATAAGGTATACTTTGCTTGTAACCTCCTTTTCTCCACGAATAAGATGAGTATAATCAATGGGCCGATGTAAAAGTATGGATATTTTGTCAACCCTAGACATGCACTTAAAATTCCGAGAATGATGAAATAGTGTTTACACTGAAGATTGGACTTTTTCAACATGAATAATACCGATATTATCATGCCCGATACGGCAACGTCTAGCATCATTGAAGGACCATATTCAACTATTACTGGTAGCAAAAGGAATGTTATCGCAGCTAGAAATCCAAGTCGCTCACTCACAAAAGAGTCTGCCAGATTGTGCACGGCCCATCCCGATGCACATAGCAATAATATCGGAATATAATCAACATTGAATGTCTCACCTGTCCAGAATAGTTCTATTGCGGCTAAACCCGGTACCAACTCAGGCCTGAATGAATATGCCAATCCCTGATGGAATGGTTCCCAATCCCACCGTTCAAGAATCCGGTTGGAAATCTGTAGGTGGTAGGCCTGATCATACATCATCGGATATTGGTCATAGTTTGTTGTACTAAGGGTGTATAATACCACAGTCGGCACCACCAGAAATCGCACATCTGCCCGTTCTAGGGAGTTACCCCTCAGTGTGTAAAACCAGTAAAAAATCAATACATGCACAGTCACAATGGCCAATATCGATGGAGCCCCCAACCCAGTTCCAAGACTCATCACCGCCCCTAAAATCATCAACAGAGGCATGAGCTCCTGCGTTATGCGACAACCCAAGGAGATGTCCCGCCGCATGGCTTTCCCAACATAATCTAGTAATTGAAACTGCTAATACAGGTACAGAATTTGATAAGCCATCTCCCATCGCCCAGTATATTCATGTTGTTGAATAAGCCCACCAGCGGAATCGATAGTATCGAAGAAACGTTAGCTTGGGCCAGTATCTTCAATCACCATTTAACAAGCGAGGAGCTCCACCACAATCTTCTGCGAAAGATGAGCATTGATGACATGAACGACATTATCGATAGCAGCGACGATATCCAGCGGAAAAACGGACACATACTCACAAGTTCTTACCCGGTGAATGCAAGCATCAGAGAGTGGAAAAAAAATGCAAATATGATGCTTAGCATTACTGAAAATGTCCTTGCTATTTTAGCCTCATGCAGAATGGTGACTGGCTTGGCAATCACAGGATCCGTTGCTGCAGGTGTGTGTCAAGATGGGGGAGATGTCGACGTATTGATCATCACTCGTAAGAACTGGGTATGGCGAGTCAGAGCACTGGCAATCTATCTAGCGCATAACCATGAATCCGGAGAGTATCTATGCCCCAACATGGTATTGGACGAGGAATCATTAGAGATTGAACCGAGTATCTATGCGGCACGTGAATTGATGCAAATAATCCCGGTCAAGGATACTGGTGGCCTCACATCGTTGTATGAAGCCAATCAATGGGCTACAGAGATACTTCCAAACTCTAAGACTAAGCAGATGATTTTTGTTTCCGGAGAGAAATCATATCCTTGGTGGTGGTCAATAATGCGTCTACCAATTTTCGGAAATTTCATAGAATCTTGGGAAGCGAATAGGCGAATCAAGGAACTGACTAAACATTCCACATCCACTGAAGCAATCTATACTAGGTCTGTTTGCCGGGGTCACGAGAACGAACATAAAAAGCGGATTGAGAATGAGTACATCCAAGTGGTGGGGGATAGTAATGGATAATGATTCGTATCATCAATCCGTTGCAGACTACTATGATGATGAGGCATCAACTTTTGAGAGCCGCGCAGATTCCAACCCGGTATTAATCGAGTTACGAAAACAATTCCGAGAAGTGGTCCTAAACGGCAACATCGAGTCAATCCTTGAGATCGGTTATGGCCCCGGTCTCGACATGGTGTGGTTCTCGGAACAGGAGAAAAATGTCGTAGTACACGGTCTGGATATAACGCCGAATTTTCATAAAATCGTTCGTGAAAAATCGGAAATAAATCAAAAATTGAATCCGCTTTTGGGGGGTCCGACAGAGGCCGTAGAGCATTTCGAACCCTCATCGATTGATACGGTGTACGTTTTCTTTGGTGCATTGAACACCTGTGGGGATCTAGATTTAGCAGTAGAGCAGCTATCTCAGATTCTAAAGCCCGGCGGTAGAATCGTAGCGACGTTTGTTAACAAGTGGTATTTGTTCGAAATTTTTTGGAATCTGTTGACGTTCCGACCAACTAGAGCATTTGCCCGTTTACGCAGGTTCTGGGGTGGTTATTCTCCGACCCGCCACCTCGCATCAACTTGTTATTCCGCCAGGCAGATCAACAGGATTTTTGGGAAATATCTGAAGAAATCCCACGTCAAAGGATACTGTATTACTCACCCTGCATGGTATCGGCAACATTGGGCGCCCATAGGGGGAATCAGGAGTCGATTTTTGTTCAATATCGATCAATTGCTACAATGGACCCCATTTTGGAATTGCGGCGAATATTCCCTATACGTCTATGAAAAACCAGTATGAATTCGTTTGATGTAATTCTCCAATTGTACGCGCTTAGATTCTTCTTCTGAAGAATATTCACGACCATCATCCAAGCGGATTGACGCTAGCACCGAGTCTCGCATTTGGGGCTCAAATCTAAGCATCCCCAACCATCCTAGATTCGTTATTTTATTACCCGATACATCAGATATCAGTTTAGCAAAATCTCTCTGTCGACATCGATAACTCAAGGGCGGGTGTAATACTCCAACCCGCTCTTTTTTGACACAATCCCAAATGAACTGGGATAGTGCTTCTACAGTGATAATCGACATCCATTGACTCCCACTCCTGAGTATGGGAATCTTGTCGGGCAATGCATACATCGCTTGATACCATGACCCTCCACCCAAAACCCAAGGGGCCCGAATTACTGCACACTTCCCCCCAGATTCACAGTAATCCCTGATCGGTTTTTCTCCGATCGAATAGGATTCAGCGAAGCCAACAGGATTGATTTTATCTCCAATTGAAACAAGATTTTCTCCACAATCACCGTAGCTAAGACTCCCATGCAATGCGACAAGATGAGGCTTAACGGGGAGTCCGCGGACCGCTTCAATCATTGCAGCAAAGACATCATGGGTTTCTTTTCCGATTTTACTCCGACTGTCACGGTCATGTCCAGCAGGTCTTGCTGCAATAATCACGCAATCAAAACCATTCAATTCTTCATTCCAATCTAGATCACGATCGAGCAGGTCGAGGCGGCGCACTTCGAATCCATGTGAATCAATCTGTGTCGATGAGAACGTACCAACCAATTCTATGTCATCGGGGGTCGACCGAGATAAATCGGATCCGATGAACCCAGAGGCACCTACAATCAATACCCGCAAGATTTCCCCCAAAGTGATGTAGTAAATCGGTTTTGATTAATGTCGTGATTACCAATTCTCGACATAAAATTGTAAATTGTTGAGTCACTGTATGGAGAGTCAACCATACAACCAATCGCGAAACTACCAACGAATGTCCACAAACGTCATGACCACCACGCATCGAGCCATGTTCGGGTGAGTTAATGGATAAACACCACATTTTGTTTATCCCATCATGGTATCCGAGTGCCGACGCACCTCTTCTTGGAACCTTCTTTCAAGAGCAAGCAGAGATGTTTGCAGAAGTGGGACACAAGGTGGGCGTACTTCATGCAAGATTCCACGACCTCCCATCCTCCACTTGGTTGAAAGGCCCCACTGACAAAATCACAATCTCCGAAGAAAACAACCTCACAGTCGTACGTGCACGAATTCGCTTGTATCAACCTGGACCACTTCATCGAATCCCACCAATCTATCGCGCTTCAGTACGCGCAAGAGAACGGTTGGCACTGAGAATGTATGATGCTTACACGCAACAAAATGGGGCACCAGATATCATCCATGCCAAGTGTACGATGTGGGGTGCGATTCTCGCTCAAGCGATATCGAAACGAGAAAACATCCCGTACATTGTCACCGCTGGCGCAAGTGTATTCGCCAGAGGAATTGTCGGTCCACGAGAGCGCAAGACCGCGAAACAAGCACTCGAATCTGCAAACCAATTACTCTCAGTCAGCTCCACGCTTGCCGAGGATTTGGAGCGAATTCTGAAAATTCCCGCAACGGAATTCACGACCGTTCCGAACATGATTGATCTGCATAATTTCCCGTTGAAGAATCCAGCGGAGAATGATGAATTCACATTCGGCTACCTGGCAAATCTTGTCGCAGATAAAGGGCACGATACTCTTCTGCACGCCTTGGCCAACGTGCCGAATTGCAGACTCTTACTCGGTGGATCTGGGCCACTTAGAGCCCGATTGGAAAACTTGTGCAGCGAATTGGGCATCAGCAACCGCGTCACATTCACAGGTTCCATCCCCCGTGGCGAAGCACATACATTCTTCCAACAAATCGACGCCTTCGTGCACCCCAGTCGATACGAAACATTCGGTATCGTTCTACTGGAGTCATTGGCATCAGGAAGACCCGTCGTGGCCACACGCTGTGGTGGGCCCAACGACATTGTCCGTGAACAGGACGGAATCTTGGTTCCTGTAGATGATGCCAAGGGTCTGGCAAAGGGCATGCAACAATTAATGCAACAAGATTGGGATACAACTGCGATGAGGGTCGGCGTGGAAGAACGGTATACCAAAGACGCCATTCGTCAGCAGCTGCTTAATATCTACAAACATCATCTCTAATCATTCGGTTATAGGCTGCGTAAATTGAAC
>CEUJ01065779.1_pt1 | contig 33862 bp, 33 predicted proteins | sample 361531 | NCBI WGS metagenome assembly CEUJ01 (sample SAMEA2622842, study PRJEB7988) | marine metagenome | biome: marine biome (ENVO:00000447); feature: marine epipelagic mixed layer (ENVO:xxxxxxxxx); material: "saline water (ENVO:00002010), including plankton (ENVO:xxxxxxxx)" | depth 140 m | reverse complement strand
CACTCAACATGTTTAGATGATAGTTGCTCGCATGAATACCATCAGTTGAGACTTTTTAATAATTCCAAAGTGGACCGGAATTATGGTGGGGGTTGGCATCTCATATCTCACAAGAGCGGTGTGCGTTGCGATGAGCTTCGCGGAGGTGGATCGCCTCCCTGCCTTTAGGGTTATCCTTCTACGGTTGTATTTAAGTTAATACGCAATCAAAGGATCGCCATCAAAGCCCCAACTTGAATCAACTTCGAGTTGAAAATGCTCAAAGATTGTAGGAACTATATCTGATAAATAGGCCTGCCTTTTTATCTTTTTTTCTTTAAAGCTTGAACCGTTTAAGATTATAGGTATGGTCTTTTCAGATTCAGATTGCCCCCCATGTTTACGTTTTAGACCTCCATGATCACTGGTAATTATTATCAACCAATCTTCTGATTTTACGCTCTCTCTATTTTCAAGCGATTTAACAATCAAGCCTATATAGCTATCAACGCTCTCAATAGCACGCACATATCTTTTGTTTTCTGGATCAAATCCAAAAAGGTGACCCGCTCTGTCGGCATGATCAAAATCAATGAATACCACGTCGTCTTTTGATCGTGTTAAATAATCCGATACTTCAACAGCGAGATCATCATTATATCTTGGGAAAAACCTATAATAATCTTCTGAATTCTTAAATATACGCTTATGGAGTGGCTTCCACATGATGAAAGATGCCATTTTGAATTCTTTATTTTTTTTCTTCATCAAAATATTGAAGGGGGGAAATTGGTCAATCTTAGAGCCCCTGAAAAAGTTTCCTGAGACTCCATGCTTATCATACCAAACGCCAGTAAGCATTGTGCTCCAACCGGGTCCGCTCATGGTTGGCTGACCATTGATTGAGCAAATTGCATTCTCAATGAAAACCCCATCTTCAATTAGCTTATCAATATTAGGTGTACTTGCTGAAATCAATGCATCTGTTCGACATCCATCTATACCGATTAGTAGGAGTTTCTTTTCATTTCCGAATAAGAAACCTGAAAGCAAACATATAATTAAAACAGATTTAAAATTATTGCATCCAGGATGTTTCATTTCATTTAAAACCTTTATTGATGATTATAACTCGAGGTTATTTGCTATAAAGAAAAAGTAATTTTAATCTAAAATAAGTTCTATTTGATTTTGCTTAATCGAATATAATATTCAGGTTCTCTATCACTTGAATCTAAGCAGCTCCACAAACCTATATCGTTGCCAACACTGCCATAACCAAATCTATTAAAATTAAGATCTTTTCCAGAGACAAAATTTTTAACGGTTGCCAGTTTTGGAAATTCTACACCGTCCTTTTCAACAGTTCCAAATGGATTTGGTCCATATCCATCTGGACTTCCATTTGGCATACTGCAACCACAATCTTTTTCTCTAAAAATACCTAAAATCTTGCTACCTATTGGATCGAGGGTATTAAAGATTTCTGGACCACCATCAACAAAGGTTAAATTATTAGATAAACCACAATGATGATAACTCATTGTTTTGTTCAATTCATTTGATAAAAAAATGCTTGAATCAGCAAGTGAATAAGTTAATGAGCCACACGTAGCATCTCCCCAGTCTGATATTTTTTCGAATTTAAGGATCCCAACTTTTTGAAAGTTTGGCATTGGATTTTTGCCTCGATCCATTAGAATTTCCCATTCTCCAATCAACCACATGGAGTCATACCCTTCGTCCTGCTGGCAACTAAAGAAAATAAAAAACAAAAAAGGAATGATTTGTTTCATAGTATCCCCCTATAAATAAATGTAATTATTAAATAAAGTTGTTAAAGAATATAAAATGAAACTATTCGGAAAAATTAAAAGAAAACTTGAGCCACTGAGCGGAGTCGAACCGCTGACCTACGCATTACGAATGCGTTGCTCTACCAGCTGAGCTACAGTGGCAAAAAAGTAACTATTCTTGATCTAATAATTTTTCAAAAAATGGAACAAACTTTCGATCAAAAAACTGTTTATTGCTGTCCCATATTTCTCGGCCATAATTAGAACGATAAAAACTTAAACCTATTCTATCAAATGCTCTTTCATCAAGAATATTGTCTTCAAGCTGAAGAAATATATTTTCGACTCTGCGAAGGCCTGTCATAACTGTTAAAAATAATTGCATATCATCAATCGGATCAAAATCTTTTCTAAAAGCACCATCATACAGTTTTACAGTTAATCTTGCTAGATTTCGATTTGTTGCCATGGCAAGATAAAGCTCGGTAGCTTGATCGGATATAGCTTGGTTGGTTGCTCCTCGAACTGCGGTTGTATTTTGTCTTATCTCCATACCTACGAAAATCAAAGATGCAATTACGCTTACAAATCCGATGAGTTCTATCGTATTTCTATTCATGGAGTTTGAAGATTAGCTAATCATTCAATGCCCAGAAGGTCAATATCAAATATTAATGTTGAGTTGGCTGGTATAGGACCATTATCTCTACTTCCATAGCCAAGCTCTGGAGGGATGGTCAGTTTGCGCTTACCGCCAACTTTCATGCCCATGAGTCCTTCATCCCAACCCTTGATCACCTGACCCGCACCTACGGTAAACCTAAATGGTGTTCTGCCAGGGTTCAAAGATGAATCAAATTTTGTTCCATCTTCAAGTGTTCCAGTATAGTTTACTGTAACTATATCAAATTTCTTTACCTCGCTGCCTTCACCAATTTTTATATCTTCAATTTGTAATCCATTGCTCATTGTTTGTTTTTCCTTGCTACAGCTAACAGCGAATAAAAAAACTGCTAGCGTGATTATATGCCATCTAAATTGCATTTTTTGCTCCAATTTGTATGCAAAAGTTTACATCAATTGACAGATAAGATTTTCCTTAAATTTATTGGTATGAGAAAATGCACATTTTTTGAACAAAGAAACATTTTTAGCTTAAATCGCGTATTAGGAATATCCGAGATCGCATAACAAACAATGGCTTAACTATGCTATTAACACATAGCTTAAAATTTAAATTTTGCATACTACTGCTAATTTCTTTCTCTTTTTCTCAATCCGACTCTCGCCTTAAGCTCAGAAAAGCAGATATTTTAGAGAACATTACTGTTGATGGGGTTGCTATGCAGTACCTAAAGGGGGACGTTGTTTTTCAGAAAGGAGACATGACCATGCAGTGCGATTGGGCACGTTTCAATAAGCGCACCGAGCAAGGTTTTCTTTTTGGTAATGTCTCTATGAAAGAGGGGGCTCAAAATCTTACTTGCGACTCTTTGTTTGTTGATTCTCCAAATGATTTTCTCACAGCCTACAGCAACGCACAGGTATGGGATACTACCTACAGCTTGAGCGCAGATACACTATTTTACTTTTCTAAAATTGATAGTGGATCTGCTAACGGTAATGCAATTTTAAAACAAGATAATCAAACCATCAGTGGCCAAAAGATTGAATACAAAGAATTTCCAGAATCAAAGGGTGTGTCGTATGCGGCACGAGGTAGCGTTACGATAGTTGAGCAAGGAAGACTGGCTACGTGTGGAGAGGCTATTTACGACAGAGAAAATGGAAAAACCACACTACGAATAAACCCTGAGATAACTGATAACGGACAGATCATCTCAGGAAGTGAAATCTTTTTGGAATATGATGAAGATATTTTAAAAAATATTTTCATTCCCAAAAATGCTAAAGCCACGCGACCCACAAATGGCAATCGGGAATGGTTTGAGGTGGTTGATAAAGACACTACCGTATTTTCTGACAGTGCAGGTTTTGTTGATGATATGACCGGATCTACTCTGCATGGATTTTTTGTGGATGGATCTTTAGACTCATTAAGGCTGGAGGGTATGGCAACCACAATATACCATCTATTTGAGGATTCGGTTTATCAGGGTAAAAATGTTGTTTCTGGGGATACGATAAGTATGAAGTTTAACGATCAGGATTTGGATTATATTTTCGTTAAAGGAGGATCGCGGGGGACCTACACACCGGACTCCACTAATGCAGAAGTCGATGGACCGGTGACCTACTCCTCTGAAGATATTGAATATGATATTCTCAATGAATATATGAATCTTCACGGTGAAGCAGATATTAACTATACCAACGTGAACCTTGCTGCTGGATTTATAAATATGGAATGGAACAATAATCTTTTGAGAGCTATTCCTCAGTCAAAAAAAGATTCTACATACGGATTTTTACAGCCTTCAATGATTGAAGAGGACAAAGACCCTCTTAAGGGAGACTCCATGATTTACAACATGGAGACCAGACAAGGAAAGGTCATTCAGGGAAAGACAAAGGCTGATGATGGTTATTACCATGGGGAGGAAATAAGAAATCAAGATATGGATATTTTCTACGCTGAGGATGCAGCCTATACCACCTGCGAACTTGATCATCCACATTTTCATTTTCATATGAATAAAATGAAAATGATAAACAATGACAAGGTTGTGGCAAGACCTATTGTCTTATACATAGCTGACATACCTATTTTTGGATTGCCCTTTGGTGTCTTTCCCCATCAAAAGGGCAGGCGCCACTCTGGGTGGATCATGCCTTCATACGGAACGGATGCTAGATGGGGTGGTTATGTTAACGGGCTAGGTTATTATTGGGCAGGAAGCGAGTACTTTGATACAAAGCTAACCATGAGCTTTTACGATCGTGACGGAATAACTGTTCGATCAAAAAATAATTATTCTTTAAAGTATAAGTTTTCAGGAAATCTCGACCTTGAAACCAAGCAAAGATTTTCTGGATCAACGCCAGAATCCGATAGAGATATTTTCAATTTGGGCAAAAATCGACAAAGTGATTATGTTGTGCGATGGAACCACAGACAGATTTTACGAAATAATCAGTCGGCCTCCGTTAACGCAAGCTACTATTCCAGTGGGGATTACAATAGGCGAACTGGAATAGAGCAGCAAAAGCGATTAAATCAGCAGGCGGTTTCCAATGCTACCTATTCAAAAAGATGGCCTAAATCCAGAAACAGTTTAAGTGTCAATCTTTCGTCAAGGAGAGACTTAATGGCTGAGCAAAAAATTGACAAAAATTCCCCCTTCTATGTGGCTCCTACAAGATCGGGTCAGCAAATCAATATATCGAATAATGTATTACCGCAGATTGCGTTCTCACACAGCCAGCGCGCACTGTTTCCAACAAAAGCAAAAAATAAACGCTGGTACAACAATATCAATTATCATTATTCATCCCGGTTTACGAATAATCAAAGGTATTTTTATGAAACTGAGCCCTATGCGCAAGATGATGGAACCATGGGTTATCAATGGATAATGGATTCGGATGATATTGCAAGAGAACAAACTTTTTCAGACTATATTATTTCGCACACATCAGGAATGAACATGTCTTCAAAGATTCTTAAATATTTCAATGTGACTCCGAATCTTTCATTGAAATCTGATTGGGTTAATAGATCTTTCTCAGGGTTCATTGATAGTACTGGCAAAATAAATAAGAATGAAGTTTTAGGTTTTTCAAGCAGGACTACTGGGTCATTTAGTTTGAATATGAACACCCAGGTTTATGGTCTCTTTCCCATAAAGCTGGGAAATATTCAAGCCATAAGACATGTTGTCTCTCCATCCATTGGGTATTCTTACAGACCTGATTTTTCAAAAGAAGTATTTGGTTCAAACCCTGAATACTACCAAGCCATTAAACAAGATAACGGAGAAGTTGTTTATTTTGACAGGTTTGCCGGAACACTTGCAGGAGGAACTCCAAGGGGCGAAAATCAATCTGTAAATTTTTCACTTAATAATGTTTTTCAAGCTAAAATGATCAATGGTGACCGTGAAGTAAAACAAGATTTGTTTTCATGGAGATTAAGTACAAACAAAAATTTCGTATCAGAGCAATTTCAATGGGGAAATTTAAATTCATCTCTTAGAGCCAATATTCAACAGAAGCTCAATTTGGATTTTTCAATGACGCATGATTGGTATGATTTCGACCAAGAGAATAATATGCGCGTAAATAAAATTAGAATGGTCAACGGGCTGCCTTCTCCGCGGCTCATTAATGCAAGGTTTTCTACCGGCTTTAGATTTAATGGTTCACGATCTAACATTATGAATGAAATTTCAGAAAACCCAGTTGACTCTACTGAAATGGACAATCGAATGGATGGTGCTAATCTAGCAGTCGACCTAGAAGGTCTTTCATCAAAAGAACGCAACGCAAGCACATCAAACCTATGGTCAACTAACGCTTCGTTTAGCTTTGCGTATAATAACGCGAATCCAAACAATGCACAAAAAACGTTCTGGATGTCATCCAACTCAACTATCCAATTAACTGAGGCTTGGAAAATACAGTATAATGCTAGGTTTGATCTTATTGAACAAAACCTAGTGAGCCATACTTTTTCAATCTATCGCGATTTGCACTGTTGGGAGATGAGTCTTAATTGGACACCTAATGGATACGCATCTGGACTGTATCTAAGAATTAATGTTAAATCACCAAATCTTAGTGATCTGAAATTTGAGCAGCGAGGCGGTAGATTTTCAAGGCCATCTCTTTTTGATAGATAATGACGATGAAAGATGAAACAAAAAATTGGGTAGCTATTTCAAAATATACTGGTAATGTTAACGCTGAGATGGCAAGAGATTTTTTAAACGATAACGATATACCTGCATTTATAAAAAGTGATTTTTTTGGAAGCGCGTATCATTTAAAAGCATTCAATATGCCAGGTGGTCAGGTTAGATTGTATATTCCTGAAGAATATTTACAAAAAGCATTAGATTTACTTCAAAGTATCGGATTATATAATGAGTAAAAGTCAAATTAGGTCGATTAAAGGCACCCAGGATATACTGCCAGGAGAGACTGAAAAATGGCAAAGACTGGAGCAAATGGTCCGATCAACAATGGACACCTATAATTATAAGGAAATCAGAACACCGGTTTTTGAAAAGACTGAATTATTTAATCGCGGGGTAGGCAATCAAACTGATATTGTATCAAAGGAAATGTATAGTTGGACCGATCAAGGAGGTGAAAACCTCACTTTAAAACCTGAGCTCACCGCTCCAGTTTCACGCGCTTATATTCAGCATAACCTGGGTAGCAAACAGCCGTTAACAAAACTGTATTACATAGATGCTCTTTTTAGAAGGGAAAGGCCTCAGAAAGGTCGATACAGACAATTTCATCAGTTTGGAGTTGAGGCCTTTGGTTCAGAAAATCCTGAGATAGATTCTGAGATTATTGCTATTGCTGTTTCTATTTTCAAGCAACTTGACATTAAAGATCTGCGTTTAAAGATTAACTCAATTGGTTCAGATGTTTGCAGAGCAAATTTTAAGGAGGAATTAAAAATCTTTTTAAAACCTCATTTTGACAGTTTATCAGAAACCAGTAAAGTAAGATTTAACAAAAACCCATTACGAATTTTAGATTCAAAATCTGAGGAAGAAATTAAATTGATGCAAAATGCTCCAAGCATATCAGATTATTGGACGCCAGATGACAAGGCGCATTTTACTGAGCTTTGCAACTTTCTCGATGCAATGGGTATAAAGTTTGAAATTGACCATAATCTTGTTAGGGGTCTTGATTATTATTCAAGGACAACCTTTGAAATTCTTTCATCCTCTTTAGGTGCTCAAGACGCTCTTTGCGGAGGCGGTAGATATGATGGATTGGTTGAAATGATAGGAGGAAAACCTACACCAGGTATAGGTTTTGCTGCTGGTATTGAAAGAATTTTGCTGGCCTCGGCTCAAGAATTCGATGAAAATAAAATTAAACTGTACATTGTTGGTCTAGGAGAAAAAGTAAGAGTTAAGGTTGTTGAGCTAGCTGAACTTTTAAGAGAAAATCATATACCATGCGACTATGATATGCTAAGGCGGTCAATGAAAGCTCAGCTTCGTGAAGCAAACAAAATGCGCGCAAATTATGCAATTATCATTGGTGAGAATGAATTAGAAAAGAGTCAGATTGAATTAAAGGATTTAACAACCGGCGATCAACAAAAAGTAGCAATGGAGTCAATTCTTTCCCATCTAAAGTCTTTATCCTTTTGATTATGCATTTTAAGATTAAATTCGCGCGCAGAAAATTTTAAAAAAAGAGAAGTCAAATAGTGAAACCATTAATTATTGTAGAATCGCCATCAAAAGCTAAAACAATTTCAAAATATCTTGGGGGTGCTTATGAGGTCATGTCAACCATTGGTCATATTAAACAGCTGCCTAGAGAAAGATTATCGGTCGATATAGAAAATGATTTTGCGATTGAAGATGAAATCATTGAAGATAAAAAAAAGCTGGTAAATGAATTAAAGAAGATATCAAAGTCAGCTCCGGAAGTTATAATTGCAACTGATTCAGATAGAGAAGGAGAAGCGATTGCTGCAGACATTGCATCCGAAATCGATAAATCTAAAATATCCAGAGTTCAATTTACTGAAATAACAAAACAAGGTGTCCAAACAGGTTTAGAAGAAAGAAAAGAAATTGATAACGATCTCGTAAAAGCCGCAACCACAAGAAGAATTGTTGATAGACTGTTTGGTTATAAAATTTCTCCTGTTCTCTGGAGTACGCTGCAAAGCAATATGAACTTTGTGAAAGTCAATCTCTCTGCTGGACGCGTTCAATCTGCAGCTCTTAAAATACTCATTGACCGCGAGCGTCTTCGTCAAAAGTTTATTCCAGCTATCTATTTTGATTTAAAAGCTGATTTTGAGATTGATAAAGATACTTTCAACGCTACTCTCTTCAAGGTCGATGAAAAACGCATAGCAAGCGGAAAAGATTTTGACCCCTTTACTGGAAAGCTTAATAATGATAAAGTATTCCTTTTAACAGAAAACCAAGGCAATGAACTGTTAAAAAAATTAGAGGCTGGTGATTGGGTCATCGAAGACATTGAAGAGAAGGTTAAAAACTCAAATCCTAAACCACCTTTCACAACATCTACCCTTCAACAAGAAGCTGCAAGAAAACTTCGTTTTTCTGCAAGAAAAACAATGCGAACTGCCCAAACCCTATATGAGCAGGGTTTTATTACCTATATGCGAACTGATTCTACCGCACTGTCAGATGAAGGAATGGCATCAGCGCGCAAACAAATTGAGGAAGAATTTGGCAAAGAATATCTTCCTGAAAAGGGAAATGTATATTCTACTAAAGTTAAGAATGCACAAGAAGCTCACGAAGCAATTCGACCCTCAGGAAGTAAGTTTCCAAACTTAGACAAAGTAAAGAAATCTACTGATGATGATGCGGCAAATCTTTATAACTTGATTTTAAAAAGAACCTTGGCATCACAAATGAAACCAGCCAAAATAAATCAAGTTACTGTAACAATTATCAATAATAGAGCTGAGTTTCGAGCTAATGGAAAAATTATTTTATTCCCAGGTTACATGGCAGCGTACGTTGAGAGCACTGATAGCAGAAATGGAAACAATGAAAGCAAAGAGAATATTTTACCTAAAATGGAAAAAAAACAATCGCTTAGCTGCTCTTCACTTGAAGCCAATGAGCATTCTACAAAACCTCCTGCGCGATTTACAGAAGCGTCTTTGGTAAAAGAGCTTGAAGAAAAAGGCATAGGTCGACCATCAACCTTTGCAAACATCATAGATACCATTGTAAAGCGCACATATGCTGCTAGGGCAAGCAGCAAACTTACGCCAACATTTCTTGGTCTTGCTGTGACTCAATTGTTAGAGAATCATTTTAATTCATTGGTAGACAGTAAATTCACTGCAACTATGGAGGATGGTCTCGATGCTATATCCAGAGGTGAGCTCGAATCTCTTCCATTCATGAAAGATTTTTATTTTGGATCGAAAAATCAAAACGGGCTTTCTGAGATGCTAGATGAAAAAATAGATATTGGAAAAGCTTGCTCGGTTCAGCTTGTAGATGATGAAGATCCCATTGAGGTTAGAGTGGGGCAATATGGTCCTTTTCTAAGACAAGGAGACAATAGAAAGTCCGTACCAGCTGACATATACTTTGGCGACCTAACCCTTGAAAAGGTTCAAGAAATTTTAGATAAGGAAATTTCTGAGGATAGAGAGTTAGGTATCGATCCAAAAACAAATGAAATGATACTTTTAAAGAACGGACCTTATGGTCCTTACGTTCAATTGGGAGAAACGTCTTCAAGGAAAGCTATTCCCAAAGGAACAGATGTGAGCGATGTTGATGTTAATTTGGCTCAAAAACTTTTAGCGCTTCCACGCGTTCTAGGTGTGCACCCAGAAACAAATGAGGAGGTAAAAGCTGACTATGGTCGTTTTGGTCCTTATGTTACGGCAGGAAAAGGTAAAAATGGAAGAATCCCTCCTCAGCTATCTCCATTAACAATCGAACTTGACGAAGCGCTTGAGCTCATCGCTAAACGATCAAGTGGTCCACAAGAATTAAAAAACCTTGGAAACCATACAGCAACAGGTGAAGCGCTTTTAGTTAAGGATGGTAGATACGGTCCATATGTTACTGATGGAAAAGTTAACGCTTCTATACCAAGTGATATTGAAGCCGAAAATATCACACTTGAGGAAGCGGTAGGGCTGATTGATAAAAAACGTTCAGCTCCTCCAAGAAAAAAAAGGGCTCGTAGAAAAAAGAGTAAATGAGAATTTTAACTATCCTAACTAGTCTTTCCGCTTTGGTTTTCGCAACTGACAAAAGTGAATTGATTTTAGATATTGAAAAAAGTCTTATGGCGTCCTGCTTTCATGGAACAGTTTATGAGCATGGCAACGCTGAAATGGAAAAAGAAATTGCTGCATTTGTTGCTGAGGGTAAGGATAAAAAATATATCATTAATTACTACGTTAACAAATATGGACAGCGTATCCTTGCAATGCCAAAAGCAAAAGGGTTTAATATTTTTGCTTGGCTGGCTCCTATCGCTATTTGCGCCCTAGGAGGCATAATCATTTTTGCATATTTTAAAATGCCTTTACTAGAAAATGCAACTGAAGCATCTACGAAAAAAAGTGGCAGTCTAAAATTTGATGATGAAATTGAATCTGAATTAAAAGAACTTGATCGATGAGTATTGATAAAATAGTATCCCTTTGCAAACGTAGAGGTTTCATATTTCAAAGTTCAGATATCTATGGAGGGTTTAAAGCAGTCTACGATTATGGGCCGCTTGGAATAGCTCTTAAAAATAATATATCTCAAATTTGGTGGAAAGCAATGACCCAAATACATGAGAACATTGTCGGTCTTGATAGTGCAATATTAATGCATCCTAAAATATGGGAGGCCTCTGGTCATGTTGGCGCTTTTAACGATCCTTTAGTTGACTGCAGGCAGTGCAAAGCTCGCTTTCGTGCTGATGAATTAACCCTTGATAAGCAGCCAAATTTGGATGAAATGAACTGTCCTAAATGCGGCACAAAAGGTAGCTTAACAGAACCAAGGCAATTTAATCTAATGTTTAAAACACATATTGGCCCTGTTCAGGATGACTCAAGCATTGCGTATCTTCGCCCTGAGACTGCACAAGGTATCTATGTAAATTATCTTTTAGTGCAAAACGCGATGCGCTTAAAACTGCCATTTGGAATTGCTCAAGTTGGAAAGGCATTTCGAAACGAAATTGTTGCGAGAAACTTCATTTTCAGAACAAGAGAATTTGAACAAATGGAAATGCAATATTTTGTTAAACCCGGTAATGACGATAGGTCCCTAGAAGAGTGGAAAAAAGAACGATTAGCATTTTATTCAGAACTCGGAATTGATACTTCCAATCTTAGATTTAAAGAGCATGGTGATGGCGAGCTTGCGCATTATGCGAAAGAAGCATGGGACATTGAATACAATTTTCCGTTTGGATGGTCTGAGATTGAAGGAATTCACAATAGAACCGATTTTGACTTAAAACAACATCAAGAGTTTTCAGGTAAAAAAATGGAATATTTTGACCCTCAAAACAACGAACGCTTCTTACCATACATTATTGAAACATCAGCTGGTTTGAATAGAATGATGTTGGCAGTTCTCTCAGATGCATATTGGGAGGACACTGATAATGATCGCATTGTAATGAAACTAGATCCTAAGATAGCGCCCGTTATGGCTGTTGTTTGTCCCTTGGTAAAAAAAGATGGGCTTCCTGAAATAGGAAGAAAGGTAATGGATATACTTAAGCCAGAATTCAAAGTTGTGTATGACCAACAAGGATCTATTGGTAAAAGATATTACAGGCAGGATGAAGCAGGGACACCATTTGGCATTACTATAGATCACCAGTCAAAGGAAGATCAATCTGTTACCCTGCGCCATCGTGACACGCAACAACAAGACCGCATTGAAATTGATAATCTTATCGGTGTAATAAAAAATAAATTGGAGAATTTTTCATGAATCAACATCTTTCGTTACGCTCAGGAAATCCAACTTTAAATGCCAAAACCTTTAGCGGGTTTGATATGACCGCAAGTCAATCAATGACTATTTCAGGAACGGTTCAAAAAACGGGTTTCTCTCTTTTGCTTTTGATGGCAGCCGCACTGTTCACATGGAACCTTTCTGCTGGCGATCCACGCGCTGGTGGACTGATGATGGTGGGTATGATAGGTGGTTTTGTTCTGGCATTGATAACCATTTTTAAACAACATCTTGCCAAGTATACAGTGCCAGCATATTCAATTTTTCAAGGGCTTGCACTTGGTGGAATTTCAAAATTTTTTGAAACGATGTATCCAGGAATAGTTACTCAAGCAGTTATGCTAACTTTTGGAACACTTGGAGCATTATTGTTGGCCTACATCTCTGGTTTGATAAAACCCACTGAGAATTTTAAACTAGGAATTGTAGCCGCCACTGGTGGCATTGCTTTTGTCTATTTAATTAGCTGGGTCTTGAGCTGGTTTAGCGTAAGCGTACCGCTCATTCACTCTAATTCAAATATGGGAATTCTCTTTAGCATTGGTGTTGTGGTTATTGCCGCTTTAAATCTAGTTCTAGATTTTGACTTCATTGAAGAAGGTGCGGAAAAAGGCGCCCCTAAATACATGGAATGGTATGGTGCTTTTGGGTTAATGGTGACATTAATATGGCTATATTTAGAAATTCTCAGACTGCTCGCAAAGTTGTCATCTCGCCGCAATTAGTTTGTCTAAAAAAAAAATTAATCTCAATAAGTGGTCGCGCAAGGTGCATTATTGGGGTGCTTTCGTAATTGCTCTCCCCGTTTTCATTATATTTTCGAGTGGGATTTTTTTACAGTTAAAAAAGGATTTTGATTGGATTCAACCACCCACTCAAACGGGTACCAAAACAAATCTTCCTTCTTTAACCTTTGAACAAATACTTGAATCTGCTCAAAGCGCTAAGAATGTTCAAATCAATGGCTGGAATGACATCGACAGATTGGACGTTAGACCTGAAAAGGGAATTGTGAAGGTTCGCACAAAAAATAAATGGGAATTACAAATAGACACAAATACAGGGATCATCATTCAAGAGGCCTATAGAAGGTCTGACTTAATTGAATCGATTCATGATGGTTCCTGGTTTAATTCAAAAGTCAAATATTTAATTTTTCTACCTTCAGGAATTTTTCTACTAGTACTTTGGTTAACTGGAATATATTTAGTATTGTTGCCCTACCAAAAAAAATGGCAAAAATAACTCAACAATGAAAACGAAATTATCTTTAGTTGCATTATTTCTTTTGTCCTGTAGCGGGACAATGCCTGAAGTGCCAATGCCTTTTTCAGAAAAGAGGCTATCTTGGAATAAAGGTGCAATGGTTAGCGCTGCAAACCCTCATGCAGTTGATGCAGCTGTAGAAATTTTAAAAATGGGTGGTAGCGCAGTTGATGCGGCTATCGCAGCTCATGCCGTATTAGGCCTCGTTGAACCTCAAAGCTCTGGTCTTGGCGGAGGAGGTTTCATCCTTAACTACGATTTTAAAAGTGGTGACCTAGTTTTTATTGATGGAAGAGAAACGGCACCATCAAGCGCAAAAATTGATATGTTTATGAAAGAAGGAGAAGTCATGAGCTTTAGAGAAGCTTGGGTAAGCGGTAAAGCTGTTGGTTCTCCTGGAGCTGTTGCTCTTTATAAGACTGCTCACAATCAATCTGGGAAGGTTGATTGGAACAAGCTCTTTGACCATGCAATCAATTTGGCTGAAAATGGATTTAAAGTATCGCCAAGGCTTGCAGGGTTTGTTCAGGCTTTAGAATCCTTTGGTAGACTATCAATTAATCCAGGTTCAAAAGAATATTTTTACCCTGGTGGCTCGCCATTAAAAACGGGTGACATTTTAAAAAATATGGAATATGCTAACACTCTTAAGCGAATAGCTCAAGAGGGTCCTGAAGCTTTTTATTCTGGTCCTATTGCTAATGAAATTGTTGCTAGTGCAACAGCAGAGCCCAATCCCGGCACTCTCAGTTTAGATGACCTTAAAAATTATAAAACCGTTGTAAGGCCTGTAATATGCGGCTCGTTTAGAGATTTAAAAATTTGTACCACATCTCCACCATCATCTGGTGGTGCTCAAATAATGATTGCGGGAATCTATGATCATCTCATTGATAAAAACTTAAGCAAGAAAGATAGGATTACAGCATTCGTGGATGCTCAACGTCTTTCTTATGCAGATAGAGATCATTATTTTGGCGATCCAGATGAGGTTGAGATTCCCTTAGATGCATTGCTAAACCCAAAGTATTTAAAATTACGATCTAAAGAAAGATTTAGTCCCAATGAAACTCCAACGCCAGGTAATCCTTCAAAGGTTTTGGGCTATGAAGACAATGAAATTCCCAAATGGGGTTCAGACAACACTGAGGAAGCATCGGGTACCACTCATATTTCAATCATTGATTTTGAGGGTAATGCAGTTTCAATGACCGCAACTATCGAAAGTGCCTTTGGTTCTCACAGATGGGCATCAGGCTTTCTTTTGAACAACGAAATGACAGATTTTGCTAGAAAGGTTCCAGATGATGGCACAAGATTGGCAAACGCTGTAGCTCCAAACAGGCGCCCGCGATCATCAATGTCTCCAACGATGATTTTTGATAAATATAACAATTTACTTATGATAACTGGCTCTCCTGGCGGAAACTCAATTCCAGCATATGTTGCAAAGACAATTGTAGGGGTGTTTGATTGGGGAATGAGCGCTCAAGAAGCAGTGGATCAACCCAATATAGTTGCTCGCGGTGAAAAAGTTAAAGTAGAAGGCTCACGTCAAGGAAAAAAAATTAAAAAAATGCTTAAAAGAAAAGGTTATAATGTTATCAACTTTGGTAATAATGAAGTCTCCGGTCTTCATTTAATTACCGTTTTACCAAGCAAACTTGATGGAGCCGCAGATAAAAGACGAGAAGGAAAAGTGGTGTATCTAAAGAATAAAAATGAAAATTAAAATAAGCCTATTTTTATGCCTGCTTCTTTTTGCATGCACAAATCGAAATCCAGTTTATGGTGAAAATGGTATGGTGGTATCTACGAGCCGCCAAGCATCTCAGGTAGGAATTGATATTTTAAAAAAAGGTGGGAATGCTGTTGATGCTGCAGTAGCTGTAGGTTTTACCTTGGCGGTCACATCTTCTTCAAATGGCAATATAGGTGGGGGCGGTTTTATGGTTGCTCGCTTTAAAGATGGTAAAACGTTTAGCCTTGACTATAGAGAAATGGCGCCTCAGGCAGCATTTAAAGATGTGTTTCTTGATTCTATTGGGAATGTTATTGATGGAAAATCTACCAGAACGCACTTTGCTTCAGGTGTTCCCGGATCAGTAGATGGGCTTTTGAAAGCGTGGAAAGATCATGGCTCAGGCAATATATCCTTAAGTGAATTAATTGGACCAGCAATTGACTATGCAGAAAATGGATTTAAGCTATCAGAGTACGAATCACGAAGATTCAATAATAGAAAGTCATTTTTAAGCAAGCACCCTGAAACAAAAAGAATCTTTACCAGAGAGGATAGAAAATGGGTGGAAGGTGATGTTTTTTATCAAAAAGATTTGGCAGAAACATTAAAGAGAATTGCAAAAAATGGACGCGACGGCTTCTATAAAGGTCGAACAGCAGAGTTAATTGTCGAGGAAATGGATAAGGTTGGTGGCTGGATTTCTCTTAATGATTTAAAAAATTATTCATCGAAATACCGCAAACCTATCTATGGAAATTTCAATGGGTACAAAATAATTTCTATGGGTCCACCTAGCTCAGGCGGAATTTTATTAGTACTGATGTTGAATATGATTGATGAAATCATCAAAACAAATCAATATGAAGCTGATGATTTAAACTTTAACTCAAAGGAATATGTACATCTCTTAACAGAGGTTGAACGGCGTGCCTACGCGGATAGAGCTACACATCTTGGAGATGAGGATTTTTGGGAAGTTCCAACTTCTATGCTTCTTTCAAAGGAATATGCCCGGCAAAGAGTTAAGGATATAGATCGTGATAAAGCATCGACATCAAAAGAAGTTAAAGCTGGAGCGCTAGTTCAAAAAGAGAGCGAAGAAACAACTCATTACTCAGTTGTAGATAAAAGTGGGAATGCCGTTTCTGTAACAACAACAATCAACTCTGGATACGGGAGTGGCATTACAGTCTCTGGAGCTGGCTTCATACTTAACAATGAAATGGATGATTTTTCAAGTAAACCAGGAGTTCCAAATATGTTTGGATTGCTTGGCAATGAAGCAAACGCAATTGAACCAGCTAAGCGACCATTGAGCTCGATGACACCCACTATTGTTCTTAAAGAAGATAAGCCATATCTCATTTTAGGAACTCCAGGAGGCTCTACAATAATCACCACAGTTCTTCAAAATTTTTTAAATGTAACCTTCCATCAAATGTCTATAAAAGAGGCGGTCGATGCACCGCGCTTTCATTCTCAATGGATGCCTGACATGATTGATTATGAGAAAAATAGTCTTTCAAAAAAGGTTATAAAAAACCTTCAAAAAATGGGCCACGTCTTGGATCAGCGCGGAAGCATTGGGGAGGCAAATGGTATTATGATTGATAGTCTTGGATTTTGGGGAGGCGCGGATATTAGGGGTGAAAATTCAGCTATCGGATATTAATTTTTGTAGATATTCTTGATTATTCTTTCAAGCAATTTAGAAAAGTCATTGTCAAACTTTTTCGCATTAGAAACAACCTCTTCATGGGTTAGTTTGGTTTGAGAAATACCAGCAGCAAAATTAGTTAGGCATGACATAGTAAGAACCCTCATTCCCCTATATCCTGCCTCGATAATCTCAGGAACCGTACTCATTCCAACTGCGTCACCTCCTAATTGCTGCATATTTTTTATTTCTGCAGGGGTTTCATATGCCGGCCCCATGGTCCAGCAGTAAATACCGAAATTAGTTTTAAGCTTTAATTTTTTTGAACATGCCATAGCTATTTTTATCAATTTTGGGTTGTGATATTTTGCATCAGATACCATTTGGGGTTCATTGCTATTTTTGAGAAAGGTGCAATCCATATGTCCATTAGATATTAAAAAACTCCCTGGAGGAAAATCCTCATTCATTGATCCAGCTGAGTTGGTTATGATTAGATCTTTTATTTTTAGTTTAGAAAATAGTTTTATTGGCGCTGTCACCTCTTCAAGCGAATAACCTTCATAATAATGAAACCGGCCGATTGCTAATAATACTTTGACGTGCCCAATTTTTCCAAAAACAAATTTACCAGAATGACCATGAATTGTTGTTTGCGGGTAGCCCGGTAAGGATTCGTACGATATAGATTTTGGTCCCTCAAGGTAACTGGAGATATTTGCCAATCCCGAACCCATGACAACTGCAATATCTGGGGAAAAACTAATTTTCTTTAAAATATTGTCAGCTAATGAACCGTAATTTTTCATTCTAAACGCGTACCGCTAATTGACCGCAACCGGCATCGATATTTGTTCCTTTACTCCACCTAACAGTTGTTGTGAAAGGAGCTTCTTTTAAGATCCTTTCAAAATTATTAATGGCAATATTGCTAGGCCTTTTATACTCTGATTCAATCTCATTATATGGAATTAGGTTTACTTTACAGGGAATATTTTTGAGTAAATGTATTAGCTGGCGAGCACATTTTTCATCGCTATTAACATTTTCAAGAAGCACATATTCAAATGTGATAAATCTTCTTAGCTTGTTATAATAATATTCAGCAGCCTTTAATAACTCATTTATTGGATTAGTTATGGTCAATGGCATTATCACTTTTCGTATTTCGTCATTGGGCGCATTTAAACTAACTGCAAGCTTAAATGGTAGCTTATCATCAGCCATTTGATAGATTTTAGAAACTATTCCTGCTGTTGAAATAGTTATTCTTCTAGAGCCTAAATTCATTTTTTCATTCATAATTTTTGCAGCCTCAACAACTTTTTGATAGTTTAAAAATGGCTCACCCATTCCCATAAATACAACATTAGTAATTTTTAAGCTAGACCTGTTTGATAATTGTAGCACCTGATCAACGATTTCACCAGTGCTCAAATTCTGCTTAAAGCCCATAGATGCCGTGGCGCAAAAGTCGCAGTCGACAGCGCAACCAGACTGGCTTGAAATGCAAACTGTTACCCTACTTCCCTGCCTCATCAGTACAGATTCAATTTTATTTTTCTTAGAAGTTAAAAAAAGGAATTTCTGAGTTGGGTCACTTCCAAGCCCTGAACAGTTTATTTCTTCTAGGGGGTGGAGAGGAGCAAGTGTACTTAGTTTCATTAATAAATCTTTTGGAAGATTAGCCATGTCTTCCCACTTTTGAACGTATTTGGAATAGATCCAATCGTTAATTTGATTTAGTCGATACGAATCTGCACCGCATTCACTTAATGCTTTATGAATCTCAGAACTACTGAAATCAATGAATGATTTAACTTCATTTTTCATGGCCAATAATTTGACAAATCAAAATTTTGTTCGCAAGACATCTCTTTGAATCATCAAAAATGAAACTGTAATTTCCTGCCCGTTTAAAATAAAAAAGGTTATTTATGACAGAACAAAAAGATATAGTACTTCTAGATAAATTAGGAGAAATGAAAACTCAATTTCTTGAGCAGATTGGAAAGTCTGTAATTGGACAACAAGATGTATTGAATCATATATTAATTGCTCTCTTATGCAAAGGCCATACGTTAATTGTTGGAGTTCCTGGACTAGCTAAAACACTAATTATTAAATCAATGGCTGAACTATTAGATATGAATTTTAAGCGGATCCAGTTTACACCAGACCTGATGCCTAGCGATATAACTGGAACTGAAGTTATTGATGATGACAAATCATCTGGAAAAAGATCATTCAGGTTTTTTAAGGGTCCAATCTTTGGCAATATAATATTAGCTGATGAAATAAACAGAACTCCTCCAAAAACCCAATCAGCTTTACTTGAAGCAATGCAAGAACAAAAAGTAACTGCTGCAGGAAAATCATATCAACTTGATAGTCCATTCTTTGTGCTTGCCACGCAAAATCCAATTGAACAAGAAGGAACTTATCCTTTACCTGAGGCGCAACTCGATCGCTTTATGTTCAATCTGTTAATCGATTATCCCAATCGTGAAGATGAAATATCTATCATTAAGCAAACAACCGCAACGAATTCTTCAGAACAAAAAAAAATCATTGCAAAAAAAGATATTCTCGCATTTCAAGATTTAGTCTTAAGAGTTCCAATAGCTGATAATGTTGTTGAATACGCTGTGGATCTTGTAGCATCAACGAGACCTGGTAAAAAAGCTAAGAAATTTGTGAACGATCTCATAGAATGGGGAGCTGGACCACGCGCAACTCAGTCATTAATTCTTGGAGCAAAAGCTCATGCAATTTTAAATGGGAATCCATCAGTAAATATCGAAGATGTTAAAAAAATGGTTTATCCAGTTCTACGCCACCGAGTCATCCCAAGCTATAGTGCGGAGGCAGATAATATTACTATTGATGAGATCTTATCTAAGCTCGTAGAAAATGCCTAGAGAACGAACTCTATTAGCTCCTTCCGTTTTAGCAAAAATTGACAACATGTCCCTAAGGGCAAAATTGGTTGTTGAAGGATATTTAGTTGGAAGACATAAAAGCCCATATCATGGATTTAGTGTCGAGTTTGCAGAGCATCGTTCTTATGGGCAAGGCGATGAAATAAGACATATGGATTGGAAATTATACGGAAAAACAGATCGTTACTATATCAAACGCTATGAAGAAGAAACAAACTTAAGAAGTTATATACTCTTGGATACAAGTAAATCCATGGGTTTTAAAAGCAAAACTATAACAAAGCTCAGGTATGGTGCATCGCTTGCCGCTGGACTTACTCATCTTATGATTAATCAAAAAGATGCAGTAGGTCTAATCCTCTTTGACAATGAAATAAAAAAATATATACCTCCGAGAACATCAAATACACACAAAAATATAATTTATAATTCTTTAAGTGGTTGCAAGGCTGGAAAAAATACTGATATAAGATCAATATTAGATATCATGGCGGAAAGAATAAAAAAAAGGGGTTTAGTAATTATTATTTCTGATCTTTTGGACGACCCCAAAAGAGTTTTAAAGGGACTGAATCATTTCAGGCATAACAAGCAGGAAGTTATAGTATTTCATTTAATGGATAGGCAAGAATTCAGCTTTGATTTCAATGCGAGAACTAAATTCAAAGATATGGAAACTGGAAACGTTATAACTACAGATCCTTGGCACATCCGATCGTCCTACCAAGAAAAAGTAGAAGAATTTAAAAATATGTACAGAAAAGAATGCGGCAATCAAAAAATAGACTACGTTCCTATCTTTACAGATCAAAAATTTGACCTAGCTTTGAGTGAATACACGCGAAAGAGGTCAAAATCGCGCTAGCTGAATTAGCCTAACCCCCAAACTGTTTAGCTTTTTCAAAGTACTTTGTTGCTCCGTCCATATCACCTTGCTTAATTAGGACCCTTGACATTCCTTTGTAATGATCAGGGTTTTCTGGATCTAATTCAATTAACTCGCGATAGAATTTTGATGCTCTTCTCCATTTTTCTGCATTTTCAAAAGTTCGCGCAATGCCGCTTAACGCCTCTGTATCTTCAGGGTTAAGATCGTACGCAGAAAAGAAATTGTCTTCAGCTTCTTCAAATTTTTCGAGCTGCATGTACAACACGCCTAAATTAAAATATAGGTTTGCTTTTATGGTCTTATCTGATTCTTGCCTGATAGCAGTCTCAAATGTTTCAACAGACTTTTCCTTTTCACCGTTATCATAATAAAGGGTGGCAAGCTGGCGCACAGCTTCACTGTCTGAAGGTTCAATTTGTACTGATTTCTCTACGTGGAAAAGCGCCTCTTTTTTGTTTCCAGCAAGAGATAGTATTTGGCCAAGGGTATAGTTAGTTTGAAAATCTTCTGGATCCATTTCATAGCCCTGCTTTCCAGATTCAATAGCTTTATCGGTATTGCCTAGCTCGTAATAGCACGTTGCTAGGATTGAATAGGTTTGCGATTTTGCAGGGTCAATAGAAATAGTTTCATTAAACACATCAATAGCATCTCTCAAAATAGCCTTATCTTGTTGTTTTTTATAATTATTAAACTTTCTTACAGCTTTATTATAATTTTCAGCCCAATACATTTCACGGTAATTTTGAGTTATTTCTTTTACTGGTCTGCCTAATGCTTTCCCTTCAGGATTAATCGACACAGCGCCCGTGAACATTTCATTCATTTCCTTCCATTGTCCCTTTCGAGCATGAACGTGGTAACCTATTTGCACCATGATCTCAGCGTTTTGAGGTTCAACTTTGAGAGCTTCAAGTAAATACTTTTCAGCCTCATCCCAGTTTTCATTTTGAAGCGCCATCTTTGCTGATGTGTATTCAACCGTTGACCCGCATGACCACAAAAATGCTGAAATTGAAAAAATTAAAATCTGTGATTTTATTTTGGTAATATTCATATCTATCTCTCTATTAATATGTTAATATAGGAAATTAAGATTCAATTTTTCGGCTATCAAGATTTAACCGTATCCCTTAGGTAATTAATTCGATCTTGTAGTTCTTGATCAGCCAAGCTATCCAATCTATCGACACCAAAGCTCTCGATAGAAAAAGATGCCATTGCAGAAGCTTTTGAAAGTGCGATTTGGTTAGAGTCTCCACTAGCCAAAGCTGCGGTAAAGGTCCCAGCAAACACATCTCCTGCTCCAGTTGGATCTACTACCTTTTTTACAGGAAATGCCCCAATCTCGACCCGTTCTGTCGGTGAAAATAACTCCGCTCCTTCGCTACCCTTTTTAATGACTACCATTTCAGGACCCATCTCTAGAAGGTCTTTTGCTGCGTTTTTTATTTTATCTTTTTTTGTTAAGAGCTTTGATTCGCTTTCGTTAATTAGCAAAATATTTGAACTAGACAATACTTTTTTCAACTCAAGTGGCGTTGTTTCAATCCAAAGGTTCATTGTATCTATAACAACAAGCGCGTCAGGGTTTTTGTTTTGTGAGATGACAGAATATTGTAGCCCAGGATGGATATTGGCTAAAAGAATGTGGGTCCTTTTTTGATTTTTGCTACTTAAAACAGGATTAAAGTTTAAGAACACACCAAGATCTGTATGCAATGTATCTCGATCATCCCAGTTAGCGTGATATCTCCCACCCCATCTAAAAGTATTGCCTTTGGCTATTTTTAAATCTTCTAGGTTATCCGCATAAGTTTTATAAAGATTGAGTCCATCTTCGGGAAAGTCGTTTCCTATAATTCCAACAACCGAGGTTTTTGAAAACCTACTAGCAGCAACAAGGCTGTATGTAGTCGATCCCCCAACCACATCGGTTTTCTTATCATAAGGTGTTTCAATTGAATCAAGCGCTATTGATCCAACAATTAATACTGAATTTTGATTCATAAAGGTTCCGATTTTAAATAGGTATTCTTGCTTGTACAAGTTTTATCAAGAAATAATATATTTTATTGACAACTTGACCCTACTTAACAAGAGGATGTATTTTCGCAATCTATGAATTCAAAAACCTTTGCAATAATAACTGACGTTCATTCTAATTCAGCAGCACTTGAAAAAGGTCTTTCAATTATTAATGAGCGGGCAGGAGTAGATAAGACAATTTTTTTGGGTGACTATTTCTCTTTGGGGCCTGATCCAAATACAATATTAAAAATTCTCCAGTCAGACAAAGATTCGGTAATTATTAAAGGCAATCATGAGAGGTATCTTGTAGAAAAGATTTGGAATGATGAGAACCCCGAGCTTGAGGGTATGTCTCAGGATGACCCTATATTGAAAGAAATTATTGAAAATGAAAAATGGACAGCAGATCAAATAGGTGAAACAGGTACAAACTTTTGCGAGAGTATGATTACTTCGCACAAGGAAGTTGTTGGCAGTACGTGGGTTGAATTTTCCCACGCTTGGTACGAAAGAGATGAAATACCTCCTACAATTGATGAAGCGCTTGAATGGAGAGATAATATTTCAAAGTCTTATCCTGAGATTGAAGAATTTGTTTTTGTTCATGGTCATTTACACATACCTCGCGAAGAATCAAAAGATAATGTAAGAATCCTCTGTCAAGGAGCTACCGGTCTGCCATTCGATGAGGATCCTCGAAGTTCTATTGCCTTTCTTACTATTGGAGATGTCTTTAAATGGGATGTTGTTAGGTTTGACTACGATTCTCAAAAAACCATTGATCTCTTAGAGTCAAAACAACCTCCGTTCTATAAAAACCTTCAAAATACTGTTCGTTATGCCGCGATCAGAAACGATATCTAGAACTTTTTTTTATTAAATTATGCTTTATTTTGATCATGCGGCTACAACGCCAGTACACCCTGAGGTTATTAAAAAAATGGATGAGGTCTCAAAGTTAGACTACGGTAATCCATCTAGCATCTACTCATCTGGTAGGAAAGCAAAATCTATCATTGAAAGTGCGCGAAATCAAATTGCAAGAATGATAGATGCAAATTCATCGGAAATTTATTTTACTGGTAGCGGTACTGAAGCTAATAATATTGTTCTTTGGTCAATGTTGTATAATGAGAAAAAACACGTAATCACTACAGCAATTGAGCATCCCGCAGTTCTGAAAGTTTTAGACGAGCTTCAACATTTTGGAATTAGCTACGATGTTCTTCCTGTTGATTCCACCGGACTTGTAGATCCAGAAGATGTTAGGTCGGCTATAAAAAATGATACCGGTATGATTTCTGTAATGTATGTTAACAATGAGATCGGTACTGTTCAATCCTTAGAAAAACTGATTGAAATAGCAAACGAGAACTCAATTTTGTTTCATTCTGACTGCGTTCAGGTAACAGGAAAAATTCCATTATCAGTTAAAAAGATTCAAGCTGACTATATGACATTCTCTGCGCATAAGTTTTATGGACCAAAAGGAATAGGCTTTCTGTATAGAAAAGAAGGTGCTCCGCTTAGGCCATTGGTTATTGGGGGCGGTCAAGAAAGTAATATGCGAGCTGGTACTGAAAATATTTCAGGCATTGCTGGTTTAGGGGTTGCAGCTGAGCTAACTAGAGTCAATCTTAAAAAAAGGATTTCACATCTTAATCATCTTGAGGGTTATTTTAAAAAGACCATACTTAAAATGTATCCTGAGATTATCTTTAATGGAAATAGCGATCATCACGCTCCTGGACTTTGTAGCATATCAATACCTTATGAGAAAAATGATATTGTTTTAGCAAAGCTTGATAGGAAAGGGATTGAGATTTCAAATGGATCTGCGTGCTCATCGGGAACTGTTGGGGTTTCTCCTATTCTTAAAGCAATAGGAGTTGAAGATGAAATGAACCAATCCACTGTTCGAATAAGCTTTGGCCGCGACAACACCACTGAGGATGTTTCATTTTTAATTGATGCGATTTGCGAGCTCAAAGATGTCTGAACCAATAATTGTTGGCATTAGTGGAGGTGTAGACAGCTCCGTTGCAGCAACAATCCTGAAAGAACAAGGCCACCAGATTGAGTGTGTCTTCATGAAAAATTGGGAGGGCGATGATGATTTTTGTACAGCTGAAGATGATTATAAGGATGCACTAGCAGTATGCAACTCAATTGGTATACCTATTCGTTCCAAAAACTTTTCAAAACAATATTGGGATAACGTATTTAAGAATTTCATTGAGGAATATTCAAAAGGACGTACACCTAATCCAGATGTACTCTGCAATAAAGAAGTAAAATTTAATGCTTTTTTAAACTACGCTATGGATCTTGGTGGCATTAAAATTGCAACCGGTCATTACGCGAGAATAAAATATTCAGGTAAAAAATTTCAACTACATAAAGGAGTAGATCAAAATAAGGATCAAAGCTATTTTTTATATTTACTCAATCAAGAAATGCTATCAAAGAGCCTCTTTCCATTGGGAGAATTGCACAAAAGTGAGGTTCGTAAAATTGCAGAAAAGAACAATTTAATTAATTTTTCCAAAAAAGATAGTACCGGTATTTGTTTCATTGGCGAGCAGAGATTGTTTAAAGAATTTCTCAAAAAATACATTCCTTCAAGCCCTGGTATTATCAGATCGGTTGATGGAGAAATTTGCGGAGAACATGATGGCTTGTCCTACTACACAATCGGTCAGCGCAAAGGATTAGGGATTGGAGGTGGCTATGGCAACAATCAAGATCCGTGGTTCGTTTCAGACAAAGATTTGGAGAATAATATTTTAATAGTATCTCAAGGCATTAGGCACCCTTCCCTTTACCACAAAAAATTGAGAGCGGATTCTCTGCATTGGATTGAGGGATATGCTCCTACATCAATTGATAATATTACTGCTAAGATTAGATACAGACAGAAAGATCAAGAATGCTCAATTGTTAATTGTGAAGACGATGTTTGTGATGTCGAATTTGTTGAGCCTCAATTTGCTATAACGCCTGGTCAGTCAGTCGTGTTCTACGATGGTGATATGTGCCTTGGAGGCGGAATAATCACCAATAGATTCTAAATCAATAATTGGTGGAACAATTGATTACTTTTTGTATTTTTAATATTAGTTATGTTTAGAAAATTTACTTTATACATTTTTCTTACAAGCATTTGCTTTGGACAGCTTAGATCTGAGCTTCCAGTTCGAACGCTTCCTGTTAACATCCATGGTGTTTCTCATGCTAGAAATATGTCTATTTTTGATTCAAATCGACTGTCTATTTCCAATAGTTTTGGTATGACAATGAGTACCAATGGAAATCAGTCTATTTCACTTGGATCATTTAACACTCAATTAAGTTATTTGTTTAGCGATAAAGTTAGACTTTCATCTCAATTTAGCTTGATGAGTCCCATGGGTGGCATAAATCCTTATTCCCAGAACGGTTTGAATGGTGCAAAATTATATTATAATACGTCAATTGATTATAAGCCTATGGAAAATATGATAGTTAAATTTTCCATGAATAACTATCCTCGCTATTACAGAAATTCTTTTTCTAGATATCTTTATACCAAATAGTGGCAAAGATTAATTCAAAGAAATCCTCACGCTTTAGCTTGTTTAGAACAGGTCGGTCAAAAGTAAAAAAAGCAAAGCAAATGGGCATTATCAATGCTGGTATTGCTGTGATGTCCGTTCTTTTATTTGCATTTATTTTCTCTTTCTCATCAAGGCAAAGTCAAAGCGGTGTTCCTATAAGAGCAGTGACATTTCCCACTACGGATGAGGTTCCAAAGCTTGCGACCGAGATCTACGAAGCAAATCCAATTCTTGACATTGAGGTTGAAATTTTAAATGGTTGCGGTGAACCTGGAATAGCGGCAAGGTTTTCAGAGTTTCTTCGTGACAAACGTGTTGACGTGGTACGCTCTGAGAATGCTGATAATTTTGATTACACCAAAACGGTTCTTATACAAAGAAATGAAAACACCTCAGGTTTGAAATATGTCGCTGATGCTTTAAAATTTGATATGAAAAATAGTGCACGTGTCATGACTGCTATTGATTCAAACTCTGATGTTGATATCACGCTAGTGATTGGAAAAGATTTCAGATCTATAAATTCAATTAAATCTTATCTGAAAAATTAAATTGCTATCAGTGCCTACTGATAATAAATCTTCAAAACAATTAACTCAAAAAATCGCTGGCCTTGCTTCTGATAAAAAAGCAGAAAAAATCGTTAGCATTGATTTGTCAGGCATTACTTCAATTGCAGATCATTTTGTTATTTGTTCAGCGGATACAGAAATACAAATTAAAGCTATAGCAGATAACATTAGAAAGAATACCCCTCATAAACCCCTTAGAATTGAGGGTTATGAAAAAATGAATTGGATTATTTTAGATTATGTTGATGTTGTGGTGCATGTATTTAAAACGTTTGAAAGAGATTATTACAACCTCGAAAAACTCTGGGGCGACGCAGAAATAACTACCTATGAAGAAAATGATAATTGATCAAATTAGAGGTATGCTCAAAGAAGCGCTAGATGCTCTAGGTTACTCTTCAACGAAATTGAATATCTCCCCATCAAGCAATAAAGAGTTTGGTGATTTTTCTTCAAATATTGCTTTGTCGATTTCAAAAGAGCTTTCCCAAAATCCTTTAGAGACTGCTCAAAAACTAAAAGTGTCAATGGGCGATTCTAGCTTAGAAATAGATGAAATAACGGTCAGCAAACCTGGCTTCATTAATTTTAAAATTTCAAATAAATACTACTATGATATGCTAAATCAAATTTTGAAAAACTCTGATTTTGGAAAATCTGGCCATGGTAAAGGAAAAACAGCAAACGTTGAATTTGTCAGCGCCAATCCCACAGGACCGCTTACAGTTGGTCATGGTAGAAACGCGGTTTTAGGTGACGCAGTCTCAAATATCTTGGAGTGGAACGGCTTTTCAGTCACCCGAGAGTATTATTTTAACGACGCAGGTAGACAAATGAGGGTTTTGAGTGAATCTGTTGAAGCGCGATATTTTGAAACGCTAAATAAGCCTTCAGAATTTCCAGAAGACGGGTATCAAGGCAGCTACATAAATGATATAGCAAAAGAAATGATCTCAGAGTTTGGTGAAAATCTATCTTCTGGTGATGCTTTATTTAAACAAGTTCCTGAGAAAAAAATATTTCAGCAAATTAAGAATACCCTTAAAAAATTAGGTATTTCGTTTGATCAGTTTTCAAATGAAAAAACTTTCTATGATAATGGAGACATAAATCGCTTGTTAGATGAGCTGGAATCAAATGATTTAATTTATAAAAAAGATGGTGCCACCTGGTTTAAATCTTCAGCTTTAGGTAAAGAGCAAGACCGTGTATTTATAAAGGGATCCGGTGAACCAACTTACAGAGTTCCAGATACTGCTTATCATAGAAACAAAATCGAACGAAAATTTGATCTTATTATCGATGTATTTGGCGCTGACCACATGGATACCTACCCTGATGTTCTGATTGCTTTGCAGGCCCTTGGTTACAAAACTGATCATATTAAGGTTTTACTTTATCAGTTTGTTACCCTATTGCGTGGAGGTGAAAAAATCAAGATGTCTACGCGCAAAGCTAATTTTATAACCCTTGATGAGCTTATAGATGAAGTGGGTGTTGATGTAGTTCGGTATTTCTTCATAATGAGGGGAGTTAATACACATTTGAACTTTGATCTAGATTTAGCAGCTGACCAATCAGAAAAAAATCCTGTTTACTATCTACAATATGCTCATGCACGAATTTCCAACATTATTCAAAGAAGCGGGAAAGCTAATATTGAACCATTATCATATAATTCTGAATTATTGATTCATGGTCAAGAAATAGCTTTACTAAAAAAGCTTGAACAATTTCCCGGTGTCGTGCGTGCATCTTTGAGCTCTCTTGAACCTCAAACTATTGCCAACTACCTCCAAGATACAGCCGGCAACTTTCATAAATATTATGCTGAATGCCGAATTATTGGAAATGATGAAAATCTAACTAAAGCTAGAATTGCATTAGCGCTGGCAACAAAAAAAGTGCTTGCCAATGGATTGGGTATTTTAGGAATAAGCGCTCCTGAGAAAATGTAGATGTTTGAGATTCTGAACACTGAGATGCAGTACTTGCTGTTTTGTCTCTCGACATTGTTTACTGTAGTAAACCCATTAGGGATCACGCCGATTTTTGCGGCAATGACGGAAAAGTTTTCAAATGATGATCAAAAACGGATTGCGCGAAAAGGCATTTTTACTGGTTCAATTGTATTGATTATTTTTACCCTTTTAGGGTCATTTATTTTTCGGTTTTATGGTATTACCGTTGAAGCTTTTCAAATAATGGGTGGTGTAATTTTCTTTCGCAGTGGCTTACGAATGCTTGATGCACAAGTTGGCCGATCAAGAACAACCCAATCCGAAAGAGATGAGTTTAAAGATGGTGATGAGCTAGCTATTAGCCCAATTGGTGTACCACTGATTACTGGTCCAGGAGCGATAACAGGAGTTGTTATACTTTCTGGAAAAGGGCCTACTGAATACAGTACCATAGTTTTACTGTTTTCAGTAATCATTACCATGTCTTTATTTTACTGGATCCTGCGCGCTGGAAACTTCCTTGCCAAAAGAATTGGAATTGCAGGAATGAGGGTTATTGAGAGAATGATGGGCCTAATATTAATGGTTATTGCAGTCCAGTTTATCATCAATGGATTAGAAACGGTTATCAATCGAATGTAATTTGTGGAGGCGGGGAGAATCGAACTCCCGTCCGAAATAGAATCTAAGTAAATATCTACACGCTTAGTCGCTCAGTTTAATCTTGCATATAACTGTCCTGAGGACTCAACTATCATAAGCACAGTCTGTTAAATTCTTATTTTGGTTTCACAGACACAACCAAAACCAGCCCATGAATTTGACACCCTTTAGCAAAGCCATAGGCGTACTAAGCTAAGGATGGGCCACTTACTTAAGCAGCGGCCATGTAGCCGTAATCGGCATTTATGGTTTTTCCAGAGGATTAACGAGATCCTGGAACTCGACATGCCATTTAAAAAGACGCATATTCCGTCGAAACCGATCGCCCCCATTTTCAAAAAACAAAAAAATAAGGCTCTGAACGCCAACCCAGAGCCTTATTACTTTTTCACTTGCCAGCCTCTTTAATAAGAATTCAATAATGAATCCTGCCAAAAGAGGCCTATCAATATAAATGTAGAAAAAAATTGGAGGCAAGCGAGAAAGTTGAAAAATAAAAAAAAATTTTACATTTATTTATCCTTTGCAACTTTTTTGCAGTACGCGTCGATTTGATTAATTTAAATTGCTTTAGTAAACTCTAGTAATTCTTTGGAGCAACTATGAACAAATTAGATAGACGGCAATTCCTTGGCAGCATAGCGAAACCTGCAGCGGCTGCCTCAGTAGTTCTAAGCAGCCCGAGTCTCATGGCGCGTGCTCTTGATTCAGTTAAAGGAATAACTGGAGATCCAAAGGTCATTGCCAGAGACGAAAGATACTGGAGAGAAATTCAGCAAGCATATTCTGCAGATAGGGGAATTGTAAATCTAAACAATGGTGGAGTCAGCCCCTCTCCAATCGTTGTTCAAAATGCAATGAAGAGACATCTAGATTTTTCAAATACCACGCCAGCATACTCCATGTGGCGAATTCTTGAGCCACAAAGAGAGCCCGTTAGAAGACGTGTTGCTCGTTTTTTTAAATGCAGTCCTGAGGAAATTGCTTTCACGCGTAACGCCTCAGAAAGTCTTCAAATATGTCAAAACGGTTTTGATATGGAGCCTGGTGATGAAGTTCTAACAACCACTCAAGATTATGGTCGAATGATCAACACCTTCAAACAACGAGAATGCCGTGATGGAATCATTATGAAGCAATTCAAAATTCCAATACCTGCAGAGAATGATAACGAAATAGTAAGGCTCTTTGAAAAGAATATTACATCAAAAACAAAGATGATATTGATGTGCCATATGATAAACATTACTGGTCAAATTTTACCAGTTAAGAAAGTTGTTAAAATGGCAAGAAAATATAACATTCCTGTTATTGTTGATGGCGCCCATACGTTTGCCCATTTTGAATTTGATGCCAACGATTTGGATTGTGATTATTATGCTAGCAGCTTGCATAAATGGTTATGCGCGCCACATGGCACTGGCTTACTGTATGTTCGTAAAAATAAAATTGCAGATCTTTGGCCGCTTCAAGCTCCAGCAGAGTGCTCAATGGAAGACATAAGAAAGTTTGAAGAGATTGGAACTCATCCTGCTGCAAATTATCTCGCAATTGGTGACGCCCTTACTTTTCACCAGGGCATAGGAACAAAGAATATTGAACAAAGATTAATTTATCTTAGAGATCGTTGGGCGAAACGACTGCTTAAAAACGACCGGATAAAGTTACATACAAGCCTCAAGCCCGGCAAAGGTTGCGCTATTGCTACAGTACAAATTGAAGGTATTGACACCTCAGATGTCTCAAAACACTTGTGGGATAAATATAAAATTTTTGTTGTGGCAATTAAACATCCAGAATTTGAAGGTTGCCGAATTACGCCGCATATCTATACAACCACAGAAGAGATAGATCGTTTTTCAGATGCTATGGAGCACATCGTTAAACATGGCATAAAATCCTAAACTAGTCTTTATATACTAGTTTTCCTACACAATGAAGAAAGCCGTTATACTACTTTCAGGAGGTTTGGATTCCGTTACTTGTCTTGCGATCGCAAAATCAAAGGATTACAGTCTTTACGCGCTCACATTTAGATATGGTCAGCGCCATCAATTTGAAATTGGAGCCGCAAAAGAATGCGCCCTGTCTCAGCAAGTTGAAAACCATATAATAATGGATATTGATCTCAGGTCATTTGGGGGTTCAGCTTTGACAGACAACATTGATGTTCCCAAAGACAGAATCGAAACAAATATAACTGACGACATTCCAATAACTTATGTTCCTGCAAGAAATACTATTTTCCTATCGTTCGCGCTTGCCTATTCTGAATCAATTGGTTGTAGCGATATTTTCATTGGAGTTAACGCTTTAGATTACAGTGGATATCCTGATTGTCGCCCTGAATATATTTCTGCGTTTGAGGCAATGTCAAACCTTGCAACTAAAAGTGGAGTAACTGGAAAGTCGTCAATAAAAATTCATACTCCTTTAATTGATATGGGAAAACATGAAATAATTAAAACTGGCTCTTCCCTTGGGGTTGACTACAGCATTACGCATTCATGCTATGACCCAGATAAAAATGGAATATCATGTGGTCGTTGTGATGCCTGCACGTTGAGGTTAAAAGGCTTTAAAAAAGCTGGAATCGCTGATCCTATTCAATACGCAAATTGATGTACACAATTAAAGAGACCTACTTTACGATACAAGGTGAGGGTTTTCATACTGGACGCTCAGCTGTTTTTGTTCGATTTGCAGGATGCAACCTTTGGACTGGGTATGAAAAAGACAGGTTAGGTGCTGTTTGTGATTTTTGTGATACTGATTTTGTTGGTACTGATGGTCCTGGTGGTGGAAAATTTTCTAATGCCAGGGAGCTCGCTAATCACATTTATTTAAAATGGCCTTCAGATTCAAAAGTGAAGCCTTTTTTAGTTTGTACAGGAGGGGAGCCTCTTCTACAAATGGACGATGCGCTAGTAAAAGCGTTGCACAAAAAAGGGTTTGAAATTGCAGTTGAGACAAATGGAACCATTAATCCTCCTAAGGGAATAGACTGGATATGCGTAAGCCCTAAAGGAAAAAGTAAACTCAAAATCAAAAAAGGAAATGAATTAAAATTGGTGTATCCTCAAAATTCAATTAACCCATCTGAATTTGAAAATTTTGATTTTGATTTTTTCTCGCTCCAACCTCTTGATGGTAAAAAATTGAAAGAGAATACTCAAAAAACGATAGAGTATTGTAGCAAACATCCCCTTTGGAGACTAAGCCTTCAAACACATAAATTTTTGGGTATACCCTAGTTAATAAAATGGAAATTTATAAAGACATAACATTTGAGGCTGCACACCTTCTTCCCAATCTTCCAGATGATCACAAATGTCGAAGACTGCATGGGCACTCATTCAAAGTTCGAATAACTTTGGATGGACCAATCCAAGAAAACGTTGGCTGGGTTGAAGATTTCTCTGATATAAAAAAAGCCTTTCAGCCAATTTACGATCAACTTGACCATCGTTATTTGAATGACATTGAAGGTTTGGATAATCCAACTAGTGAAAATTTAGCTAAATGGATTTGGGAGAAAATTGTTAATAAATTAGAAAATCTAATAGCAATAGAAGTTAAAGAAACGTGCAGTTCAGGTTGCATATATAGAGGTGAATAATGCCTAAAGCTGAAGGTAAGTATTTCGAGTTCGAAGGAGAAGATCAGATCAATACTGATTTTCTTGAAACTTTTTCTTTTGACAGTCCCGATCAATACATAATGACTGAAACAGATGAATTCAGCGCGGTCTGTCCATTTAGTGGTCTTCCAGATTTAGCATATGTAAAAATTGAATACTATCCTGTTGGTGGAAAGTGTATTGAATTAAAATCGTTAAAATACTACTTTGTTAGCTTTAGAAATGTAGGCATATACCAAGAAGGAGCAACTAAGAGAATTTACTTAGACTTAAAGAAGGTGCTCAATTCAAACAAGGTTAAAGTAACAACGATTTACAACACTCGAGGTGGTTTTGATACAACATGTTCTGAGGGTAAAATAGATTAGCATTTTTGGTATGAATCACAACTCAAATTGGTTAATTTTGGTTCGTTTTTTATAAAAAAACTATTGGAGAGCCGGTAGCTCAGTTGGTAGAGCAGTGGCCTTTTAAGCCATTGGT
>CEUJ01394129.1_pt1 | contig 34030 bp, 36 predicted proteins | sample 361531 | NCBI WGS metagenome assembly CEUJ01 (sample SAMEA2622842, study PRJEB7988) | marine metagenome | biome: marine biome (ENVO:00000447); feature: marine epipelagic mixed layer (ENVO:xxxxxxxxx); material: "saline water (ENVO:00002010), including plankton (ENVO:xxxxxxxx)" | depth 140 m | reverse complement strand
TGATATTGCAGGGGCTTGTCAATTGGTACCTAATTTTATTGATTCAATAAATAATTGGTACATAAGAAGAAGCAGACCAAGGTTCTGGAAGCATGCAGATGATACCGATTCAAAAAATGCCTATGATACTCTATTTACTGTATTACTTAATGCCACAAAAGCATTAGCACCATTATTACCATTTGTTACCGAAGAAATTTTTACTAAATTAACAAACTTAGGAAGTGTTCATCTCGAAGATTGGCCAGATGTAAATAATTTTCCTAAAGATAGTGACTTTTTAGAAAAAATGGATATAACTAGAGAAATATCATCAGCTGGTCTTGGAATTAGAAAGTCAAATAATATAAGGGTAAGACAACCTTTAGGTGAAATTACTATTGCAGGTGAAGATATAGACTGGATTAAGGAATATGAAAATTATATTTTAGACGAGGTAAACGCTAAAAAAATCATACTAGACAAAGATACAGACTCCTTGTTCAATTTGAAAGTTAAAATCAATTTAAGAAAAATGGGACCCAAGTTAGGGAAAAAAATTAATGATTATGTACTTGCAGCAAAAAATGATAATTGGGTTATTAATAATGATAAAACTTTGTCAATAATAGATATGACTTTAGATCCTGACGAGTACATCATAGAGAAAGAGTCAAAATTTGGAACCGATAATAGAGAAATAAACAATGGGAATCTTATAGTATCTCTTAACCTAAATATTAATAAAGATTTAGAAATTGAAGGAATAGCAAGAGATATTTTACGAGCTATTCAAAATACAAGAAAAGAAAAAAATTTTGATGTTTCAGATAAAATTACTTGTAAAATTAGTGGAAATAATGAAATTAGAGAAGCCATTCAGATTCATGAAAATTATATAAAAGATAATTCGCTTTCTGACAGATTAATTTTTGGTGAAGTAGAATCCAAAGAAAAAATACTAATTTCTAATAATTTACACATCAAGTTAGATATAAATACAATTATCTAAGAATCAATTAAATTTGGAACAGAGCGAATTCTTTGTAAATTTTTAGATAATTTATTATTTTGATTTCTCTGTTCCAAATTTGACAAATAGTAAGAATATCTCATAGTTAACATTGCACCAACTAATAAAATTATTGATGATACATATATAAAAATCATCAATACAATTATAGTGCTTACACCCCCATAGATATTGGTGGCCATCCCACTCATATTTCTAAGATAAAAAATGAAAACAAATTTTGATATTTCAAAAGCAATTGCACCTAGTAATGAGGTTAGCCATACTTCTTTGAACCTAACCTTTACGTTCGGCAACCACCAATAAAGAACTAAAAAAACAATATAAGTAAATATCCAAGGAAGAAATAACGCTAATTGTTTCCATAATACCGGTATGATATCAGGAGTTTCTGGAATAATAATTTTTGTAAGGTCTTCAATAAAAACTAAAAATCCAGATATAAAAACAGACACTAGTAAAAGAGTTGATGCACCAAACATCAAAGCTAAATCTATAATTCTTTCTTTCAAGAAAGGCCTTGTTTTATCAATTCCCCATATTATATTGATATTTTTTCTTATAGAACTAAAAACTTGTTGAGAAACCCAAAATAAACCTATAATTGCAACAACACTACCTACTCCTCTGCCCTTGGAAATACTTTCAAAAAAGTTACCTAAAAATTCATCATCAGCCTCTGCAAGGACTGGAATCTGTTCTCTTAAGGCTTCGATTAATTTTTCTTCCATTCCATCAATACCTGGACCAACCAGAGAAAATACAGCAATCAAACCAAGTAAAAGAGGGAAAAGAGAAAAAAAAGTATAAAATGAAATTGATGCTGACAAAGAAGCACCATTTTTATGTAAAAATTCGTTTAGAACACTAATAACAAACTTAAGTATTTTTAATATAAATAAAAACATTATTAATATTTTACCATTTATAGGATATACACTTCAAAATTGAAGTTTGCCAGACCTAAAATTACTAATATAATTCATAGCAAACTCATCATTACCAGTTAATAAATCTAAGGCTAAAATTACCGATTGGTCGTTTTTATTAATGTTTATTGCTGATTCAACAGAAGTACTAATTGGATCAATAATTCCTGAATCAAGGCCTTCATCTATACATAAGCTTAGAAAAACATGATTAATCAATTTTCTGTTAGGAATTCCGAAAGATACATTACTTATACCGCCAGTTATATGAATTTTTTCACCATATTCATTTCTAATTAAGTTAATTGTCTTAAAGATATGAGTCGGATATAGTGAATTAACTGAAACTGGAAAAATTAATGGATCAATAAAAATTTCTTCTAAATTTAGTCCTTTATTTATGCACATATCAACAATTTTTACTATATTTTCCATCCTTTGAGATTCATCCTCAGGCATTCCAGATTCACTTGCAGCAGAAACTATAACCTTAGTATTATATTTTTTAGCTAAATCAATAGTTTCAGGTCGTTCGAGTGCAATAGAATTTAACATAGCATCTCCACATTTACCCGAATAATTTCTCAACCCAGCATCAATGATCTCAGGATTTGAAGAGTCTATGCATAGTGGTTTAGTAGAGTACTTTTCAATAAATTTTACAATCCAAGCCATTGCTTTTTTTTGTTCATCTAGTTTATATGAAAATTCGTCAACATTTACATCAAGATAATTAGCACCATGTTTTATCTGTCTATTTACTTCATATAGTATATAACTCGCTCCTTGATGAAAACCAGATGGTTCATTTAAGCACTTCCAAAGAGCTATCAAGAAATGTTTTAGATTGCCCTGCTCAAATGGTTGAGTTTTATAAAAATGTTCGGGTACAATCACATATTTTATTTCATTTTCATTTTTATATTTTATTGCCTCTTTTCCATCATCAAAAATATGAGACTTTATACCTTTTCTTTTTATAACTCTAGTAGTATGGATATTTTCTCCAATTATTATAAAATTCATAACTAAATTTTTTTCCACTCAACTAGTTCATTGATTCCACCAAATGGGAAAAAATGTAGGTTGTCATAGCCTACTATGGATTTGATAATCTCTTTAGGATTATGTTTAAGTAATTTTGTAAGACTTAAACCTTTATTTTTAGCAATAATAGCAGAAGCTGAGACTCCACAAACTTTGGCATACCTTAAGAGAGTTGTGAATTTTGCAGGACCAGCAATTCCCATATGAATCTCTATATTATTAGAAATATTTGATATATCTTTATTCATTTTTTCTAACCAAATATTCGCTTGCTTTGGATCAAAAGTCCACTGAGTTACTATATTACATTTATAATTTTTATTCACTAACCAATTTAATTTTTCTTTTAGATTTTCATCAGAATTCTTATCAAAAGGATTTCCTTCTGGGTGTCCAGCAATATTAATTTGATCAAAATCAAAGTTTTCAAAAATACCTGTCTTAAAAAGTTCATATGTTGAAGAAAAAGTTGGATTTTTTTCAAGAGAACTTCCACCAATGGCCAAAATTTTTTTTATATTTAATTTATTTAATTGGAACAAATAATATTCTAATTCTTTTTCATTTTTAATATTTCTTGCTGGTAAATGAGGAATCACACTATAGCCTTTATTTACTAATTGTTTACAAGATGAAATAATGTTATCTACCTGATCTCCAGGAATAAAAGCAACGTATATTTCTCCAAACATATTTTTTGGTAATGAAAAGATTTTTTCATATTGCTTAGGAACTATTTCTAGAGTATTTAACATTTTTATATTTTATATAAATCAAAATTATTTATAAGTAAGTAATAGATATAGTTTATATTTAATGTGAGATAAAAATACACGTAAATGTGTAAAAAAAATATATATTTGTCTTTTTTATAAAGTATCATTATATTTTTATCTTAAATTACACAATATATGTTACTATACCGTGTAAAATTATGAACGATAACGTGTAAATAAAAAATAATATGAAAGAAAATTCTCAAATAATTGTAGTAGGACTTGGTAGATTTGGTAGCAATGTTGCTAGAACATTATATCAACTAGGTCATGATGTATTAGCAATCGATAAGGAAGAAATAAGAGTTCAATCAATGATGGGTGAAGTAACTTATCCCGTTACAGGAGATGCTACGGAAGAGTCAGTATTACGTGAATTAGGAGTACAAAATTTTAATATAGGTGTTGTTGGAATTGGAACAAATATAGAATCAAGTATTATGGTGAGTGTTTTATTAAAAGAAACTATGAAAATAGACACTGTTGTTTCAAGAGCTAGTACAAGACTTCATGGAAGTGCATTAGAGTTAATTGGTTGTGATAGAGTTATTTATGCGGAAGAAGAGATGGGTGTACAACTTGCTCATAATTTGTTTAATCCAGATGTAGAAGAATATATGCAAATAGCTCCCACATATGGAATAAACAGGCTTCCTGTACCTGAAAGATTTGTAGGTATGAATCTAAAAGAGGCTGGTTTTAGTAATATTAGGGATAAATATGGAGTATCAATAATTGTGTTAAAAAGAGGAGATAATATAATATTAAGTCCTGATTCTGGTGAAGAGATCAAAGAAGGAGACGAAATTATTGTCTCTGGATTAGATGAGCACATTTCTAAATTAATCGATTAATTATGTCTAAAATAATCTTATTAGTTAGTAAATTTCATGAAACCAATACAATGATTAAAAATGCATCAGAAATAATAAAAACGCATGGAGGCGTACTACACTTAATATATGTAATAAAGATGAAAATGGGAGTTTCCATTGATGCTGAAGTAGAAAATTTAGTCGCAGAAGGAGAAAATTATTTAGATGAGGCAACACAGGTAGCAAAATTACCTAGAAATAGTATTGAAACACAACTTTTACAAGCCAGAAATATTGGACCAGCTATAATATATGAATCAAATTTGATTAATCCAGATATAATTTACCTAGGGCAAAGTAAAATTTATGATGATGAAAAATTTTTACTAGATGAGGATATAAAATATATCTTTGAAAATGCAAAATGTGATGTAGTTTTCTTTTATAATAAAAACACATGAAAATAGTTATTACAAATATTAATAAACTGACTTTAGATTTAGCAAATTTTTTATCTAATGAATTAGAAAAAAATGAAGTCATATTGCTTTCTGACGAAAAAAAATATTTAGAAAAAAATTTAGAAAATAATATAAAAATACTCAATATAAAAAATGACATTATATCAACAATAATTAATTCAGATTTTCTTAATGAAGATATTATAATTTGTAATTTTGATAATAATTATGAAAATAATATTGTTGCTCAAAGTATTTTAGCTAGTGAAAAAAATGTTAGGGTTTATTTACTAGTTTCAGATGATTCATTAATTGATATTTATAAAAATAATGAAAATATAACTGTAATAAATATTAATAAAGTAATCAACAATTTAATAATTAAGACAATTTCACAGGAGCAATAATTTGTACATAATTATAGTAGGGGTTGAAAATATTACTGCAGAGTTATCTTACTCATTAAGTAGTCAAGGCCATGAGGTTTTTGTAATAGATAACGACCAAAAAAAAATTAAAAAATTACAAGAAGAACAAGGTTTATCCATAGGAGAATATATTGATACAACTAGTAAAAACTCATTAATTGAAATTGGCATTGAAAGAGCAGAAAGATTAATAGCTGTTTCAGCATACGACTCTATAAATTTAACTGTATGCCAAATAGCAAAAAGTATAATGGTCGACAACAAAAACTTTAAGTGCATTGCTGTAGTAAATGAACCAAAAAACCATTATTTATTCGAACTAAATGAAATAGATATTGTGGCTAATCAGGTTGATTTATTAGTTTCTTATATTGCTAATGCTATACCATCTCATCCTATAATAAGATTAATGCCATTACCTAATAGCCAAGAATTAATTTCTGTTAAAATTCCAACTTCGGGTGTGATAAATAATAAATTAATCTCCGAGATAATATTACCATATGGTTCAAGCATTGTATTAATTATAGATATTGATGGGAAAATTAAAAAAATCACCGATACAACAAAAATTATTTCTGGAGATGAAGTTATATTAATAGTAAATTTAAATGCTATAAATGAAGTATGGAATTTATTGACCGAATTGAGGTAATATGAAAAAAATAGGTTATCTAGGACCAAAAGGTACATTTACTGATGAGGCAGCATATAAATATGGAGAAAATGAAAATAGGATTGAATATTCTTCATTTTTACAATTAACTGAAGCATTAGAAAATCATTCCATAGACGAGATAGTAGTACCTATAGAAAATTCATTACATGGAACAGTAATAGAAATTATTGACTATTTGATATCGTCAAAGAATGCGCAAATAATACACGAGCAATATATGCATATAAATTTATGTCTAATAGGTAAAAAAGTTATTAATTATAACCAAATAAAATATATAACTTCAAAAGAAGAAGCATTGTCTCAGTGTAGGAAATTTATATCTACTAATATACCTAATTCAAAGCAAATTTTTGCTCCAAGCACTGCTCAAGCAATTATGGATATTAAGAAAAATCAAAACGATTCAATAGTAGCAGTTGGACCTAAGAGAGCAGCTGAAATTTTTGAACTTAATATCTTAGAACAGAATATCCAAGATAAAAAAAACAATATAACTAGGTTTGTAACTCTTTCAAATGAAAATATAAATAAGAACTCACATGATAAAGTATCAATTGCTTTTGCATTCGAACAGACAGATGCACCTGGACTATTATTCGGAGTATTTAAGTCCTTTGCAGATAGAAATATCAATCTTTCTAAGATAGAATCAAGGCCAACTGGCGACGGAATTGGAAAGTATATTTTTCTAATTGATTTTGTTGGAAATATTCTAGATTCTGATGTTCAAAAATGTATGGAAGAGATACGTAAAAATTGCTCTATATTCAAGGTTCTTGGAAACTATTTTTCAAACTTATAATTGAATTAAAGATCTATATCATCTAGATCTAGATCATCAAAACTATCGTCTCTCATCTTTTTAGTAGCATTTTTTCTAGCTTCAGAGGCTTTTGAAACTTTTTCTTTTGCAAGATCTGATATGTCAATAATTTTTTCTTTCCATTCTTTACTATTATCCCTAATAAAAGATCTTAGTTCTTCTCCAGATTTAGGTGAAAGCAAAGCTCCAACTACAGCACCTGCAATAGTTCCCATAAATAAACCAAATATAAATCCTCCACCATTATTATTATTATCTGACATTATTACACCTATACATTTTATTTCTTGAATATTCTACTAAAACCTAATAAGATAGCCCCAAATCCAAAAGCTCCTGCAACAGACTTAAGTGATGATGAATTATTAAATAAATTCTTGCTAGTATTTACTGATTTAACCACGTCATTAATGCCATTTTTTGCATTGTCAGCATGAATAAATATTTTATTTATTTTTTTATAAATCTTCACCCATAAAAATGTAGAAATTAAAAGTAAAATAAAAGCGAAAAGCACAAACACAATAATTAGCAAGTCTCTTATAAGAGTTACAGTATGTTGATCCATATATTATATTCCATAAAAAATCTTTTTTATTATTATAACAAAACATCAGCAATTATAAAGTATTTACTTTATAATTGCTATTTCAAGAAGTCTCTTAGAGTGACTGATCTTGTTGGATGTCGTAATTTTCTTAAGGCTTTAGCTTCTATCTGCCGAATTCTTTCTCTTGTAACTCCAAAATTATCTCCTACTTCTTCCAATGTCCTACTTCTTCCGTCCCCAAGCCCAAATCTTAACTGCATAACCTTTTTTTCTCTATAAGATAAAGTATCTAGAATAAGTTCTATATGATTTTTTAATATTTCGTAGGTGGCAAAATCAGAAGGTGAAAGAGTTTTATCGTCTTGTATGATATCTGATAAAAAAGAATCCTCTTCATCGTTTAGAGGAGTATCTAAAGAAATAGTTTGCTGAGAAATTCTGATCATTTCTTCAACTTTTTCTTCAGTCATATTCATTATAAATCCTATTTCTGCGTGCGATGGTTCTCTACCATTTTCTTGAACTAAAATTCTTATTGTTTGATTGAGTTTATTTATATTTTCTATCATGTGCACAGGTATTCTTATAGTCCTAGATTGGTCAGCAATAGAACGAGTTATGGATTGCCTAATCCACCATGTAGCATACGTACTAAACTTATATCCTCTTCTATAATCAAATTTATTAACGGCTTTTAATAAACCCAGGTTGCCCTCTTGAATAAGATCTAATAAAGGCATGCCTCTACCAATGTATTTTTTTGCAATAGATACAACAAGTCTAAGATTGGATTCTGAAAGTTTTCTTTCTGCAAGTTCTGATTTATGATGTAGATCTTCAAAATAAAAATTTAAGTCAATTTCATCAAGATTGTAAAATATATTTTTAGATTTATTTTTTTTTAAATCAACATTTTTTACATTTTCATAAATAATTTTAGTGTCTAATAAAAATAATTCATTAGAAATCTTCTGAACTATATATCTTGCATAATCAGCATCAATTAAATGGGTATCTATAAGTTTATTTATTAGTATTTCATCATAGGTATTATCCAATAAATTACGTATTAAATCAGAGGAAATCAATTCACCTAAACTAAAAATATTAATGTTTAAGTAACTACAAATCGTAGAAATATATTCATAACTATCAAATAAATTCTCAACAAGAGCTTCAGTTATAAATGATGGAGATGGATTTTTACCAAATTTGCCTAAAAATTCTCGTGATAAATGGGTCAAATAACTACTTATTTCTATATTTCTTGAAAAATGTTTTTCCTCCAAAGAGTCTAATAACTTTATATTTCCAATTTCACTAAGATATAACTTAACTGGGTCATCAAATATTTCAATATTTGACTCTGAGTTATAATTAGTCAGATTTGGAGATTTAATATTACCAATCATTTTCTTAAAATTTTTTCCATCGGATTTGTCATTAGGTTCTATATTATCTTCATATATATTTACATCTTCATTATTTAAGGAATAATTATTCATACTAATTATTTTTCCCAATAAATACTTTTCTTAAATTTTCATTTGAATCTAATGAATTTTCTACAATTTTATCCTTAAGTTCAGGATTATTTTTGAGATCTTCTATCTCTTGTACTTTTAATTCTCTCAAAAATCTTTCTTTTAATCTTTTTATGATTTGATTTATATCTTCAACTTTTCTTGTAAGGCTTGATTCAGGTATATAACGTAATCTCAAGTAATCGATTTTTTCTTTTAATTCTTCATCAGATTCTATATCATCACCAATAAAATTATTTTTCCATAAACTAAAAATCATTTTATTGTCATTCTGCTTAATATAATTTTCTGGAATCGCTATTCCATATTCTTTAAGATCTTCATATTTAATGAGTAGCGATAAAAAATGTTCATCTAGTGCATCAAGATTATCATCAATAGTCTTAATTTTATTTTTCAAAGTATGATAATTTTTTGAACTGTATTTTCGTATGCCTTTATTGAGCAAATTTGTAATTTCTCTATGAGAAATATCAAGTTTTTTCGCAAGTGATTTAGTGAAATTAGGCAATTCATTCTTATTAATTAGATTTATTACTTTAGATATATCAATAACGTATTTTTCTATGTTGTGTGGAGATTCTTTAGGACTATAATGTAAATACTTTACATCTACTATATAATCAACAATATTTTTAGTGTTTTTTAGTGAATTTTCCCATTCGATTGGAGAAAGTTTAATTGCCTCATCTGGATCTTTTATCATTTTTTTCGTTGAAGGATCTTTTATATCTATTTGAGCAATTTCAATATTTATATTTTCTTTAATTTTATTTGAGGATATATAATCTACAACAACCTCAAGCACCCTATTAGTAGCTTCTATACCAGCATTATCTGAATCTAAACATAATATAATTTTTCCAGGTTCATTTTTATTAAAATATTTCATTAATAAGTTTATCTGCCTTCCAGTTATTGCAACCCCCATAGCAGCAACTACATTATTATATCCATACTTATGTGCAGTGATCACATCCATATATCCCTCAACAACAATAGCTTGATTTTTTTTTCGTATATTATCTTTTGCCCAATTTATACCATATAAGTTAGCTGATTTATCAAAAGCCGGAGTAGCATTTGTATTAATATACTTGGGAGAATTACTATTCTCATATATTTCTCTGCCTCCAAAACCTATAATATTACCCTCTGAATCATAAATATTAATCATCAATCTGTCATAAAACATATCACCCCATGTTCCATCTTTTTTTTGGACAATTAATCCAGATTCTTTAGCTATTTTAGAACTAACATTATTTATCTTTAGATATCCAGCTAATGAATTTGTTCCAGATAATGATAAACCAAATCCTCTTTTTTCTACATCATCTTTTTCATAACCTCTACTATTTAGATATCCTAATATTTTTTCTCCATCCTTAGAAAGTAATTTATTCCTAAAATATTCCGAAGCTATTTTATTTATTTTATGAATTTCAGATATTATATCTTTATCTTTTTTTAGGTCATTATTAGAAAAATTAGTCTCTCTTAAGCCTAGCTTGTCACCTAAAATTTTAAGTGCTTGTGAAAAATCTACATTCTCAATTTTTTGAACAAAAGAAATTATATCTCCACCTTCATTACATGAACCAAAGCACTTCCATGATTTTCTTTCAGAATTAACATGAAATGAGGGTGTTTTTTCTGTATGAAATGGACAAACAGATTTTGCTCTATTACCTGTAATACTTAATGGGACGTATTCAGATATGACGGCTATAATATCTGCATTATTTTTTATTTCTTCAACTGAAAACATATATAGAATAATACAATATTATTATAGTTTAATCTCTACACGAATACGGATAAATTGCAAATATAATTAAATTCTTCCTTGAAAAATCTCTTTACTTATTCCAGGATAAATATTTTCAGCAAATGACAAAGCAAAATTATCAGTCATGCCGCATAAATAATCCGAAACAGCAACCTCTTTGGTATAAGATATATCTCTAATCCATTTTGGAATCAAGTTGTCATTATTACATAGATATTCAAAAATAACTTCTATAATTTTTGATGCAGTTATTCCAATCTCTGAGTCGCTTATAATATGATAAAAATTTTTGAACATATAATTTCTTAGTTCTGTAAATATTTCACTTAATTCTTTAGACATTCTTATCCATGGCATCTCTCCATTTGACAGATTGTCTTTCCATCCTAATTGATCCTTAATTAAATCATTATCTACACAATCTAATGAATTTATTATTACATCAGTTACTATAGTATTTATTCTCTCAGAGTGCCTTGTACCTAATTTTTCTATTATCTTGGGTGGAAATTGTTCAATAGTTAAAAATTTTGATCTAATTGCATCTAAAATATCATGAGCTAAATATGCTATTGCATCAGATATACGTACTATTTGTGCTTCTAAAGATAAATACTTAACTGAATCATAATTCAAAAATTCTCCCTCAGGCTTTGAATGATTTTTTATCCCTTCAATTACTTGATTAGTTAGATTTAAACCTTTACCATTTTTTTCTAATTTAGTAACCAACCTAACTGATTGCTTACTATGATGAAATCCTTTAGAAAGCAACTTATTGAGCACGCTCTCTCCAATATGGCCAAACGGTGTGTGTCCTAAATCATGCCCCAAAGCAATAGCTTCAACCAAATCTTCATTAAGGTTTAAAGCTCGAGCAATAGATCTCCCTACCTGAGAGACCTCTATAACGTGGGTTAATCTTGTAGTAAAATGATCACCTATAGGAGCAACAAAAACCTGACTTTTATGCTTTAGTCTTCTGAAAGAATTTGTATGAATGATTCTATCTCTATCTCTTTGAAATTCTTTTCTTATAGATGACAAAGGCTCTTTTACTTTACGCTCAGCATGCTTAGATAAAGTTGCATAACTTGAAAGAAATTCTTCTTTATCTTCCATAAGTTTTCTGATTATATCTAATTTTTTTTTATACATTGATTCAGTCACATTCTGGATTTTCGTGTAAATATTTTATTTTTTTCTGTGTTAAGAATATAAAAATAACTAAAATAATTATTATAGTAGGACCAATCGTCATTCCTAATTTCAAACCTATTATAGATGCCCAAAAACCTGTCCATAGACCACCTATTATTCCTATACTCCCAGTAATAATAAATATTCCCATCACTCTACCTCTAATTATTTCTGGTAGCCTAATCTGTACTGCAACAGTTGTAGTGTTAAATAAACTACCATTACCTAGATGAGCAAATGCAGCTAAAATCATGGAGAGATAGAGATTTTCTGATAATGAAACGAAATAAAGCATAACAGAGAATAATGATGCTGAAAAAAGTATTAGGCGACCATAATATCTTCCTGGAGATAACCTTGATGATAATAAAACTCCTGTAATTGCTCCTACACCACATGATGAAAATAAGTATCCCACCTCTTTAGCCCCTCCATCAAACCTTTGAACATACGAAGGTAGAGTGGTAAGCCAGCCAAAATTCATCAGCATATTAGTAAAAAGCAAGATGCATAAAAATAATATTATTTTTTGCGAATATATGTACTTAAATCCAGTAGTCAACTCAAAAAAAATACTTCTTTGATAGAAATCTACTCCTCTATTTGGAAGAAAAAATGTAGTAATAGCCATAATAGTCCATCCTATAGCCGCAACCATAAACCCTAAATATGTATCAACTATTGATATTATAATTCCGGCTAGAGTTGGAGCAATAACAGAAGAAATAGAAAGGGTGGCAGTATTAATAGTCACTGCACTCTTCATAGATATTTTAGGTACTAATGATGGGAAATATGCAACTCTAGAAACTTGGTCTATTCCACAGATAATGCCACTGAAAATCGAAAAAATGATAACATGCCAAAACTCTACATAACCTAAGAAATCTAGTAGCGAGATACTTACAAAAGATATTACTCCCAGCGAAGAAACAATAAGTAATAAAACTCTAGATTCATAACGATCAGCTAATATACCCCCAAACAGATTAAATATAATCATTGGTAAAGCTAATGAAGCCGCACCAATACCAAGTGATAACTCTGTACCAACTAATTTCCATAATAAAATACTCTGAGTCACCACTCCTAATCTATAAGCATTTTGTCCAAAAAATGTACCAAAAAAATAAACTCTAAAATATTTATAATAAAAGGCGTTATTCGATTTATTTAACATTTTTTATTCCCAAGAACAAAATCGTTATATACAATTTTTTCATATCTTAATTATTTTTGATAAATTTCTTAATTTATCTGGATTATTACCAATTGCTATTGATGTATTATAAGAAAGTAATTGGAAAACAATCAGTGGTAAAAAATGATGTAATATTTCTGGTAACTCTGGTAGAAAAATCACTTCATTTGCAAGTTTAGAAATATACTTTTCTCTGTCAGTTACTAAAGCAATTACTGGAGAACCACAAGAAATAATATCATTCACAATTGATACATTTTTCCCCTTTTGTAAATTATCATTTGCACAAATTATTACTGGAATATTTTTTCCTAATAAAGCAAAAGGTCCATGCCTAAGTTCTTCTGTATTATATCCCTCCGCATGAATGTATGTCGTCTCTTTTATCTTAAGCGCTCCTTCTAGAGCGACAGTGAACAATGACCCTCTTCCCAAACAGAAAATATTATTATATTTCGATAAATACCTAGCAATTTTATTTATATTATTTATATTTTTAGTTTCGTTTAAGTATCGAGATAATAAACAAGGAAAATCCTTTATATCTTCTAGGTATTTAGAAATAGAAATCTTTCTCATTTCTGCAAAATATAGTGATAATTGAAGTAACAACAAAAGACTTAGGCTATAAGTTTTTGTTGCTGCAATACTATTTTCAATACCAGATGTAATAGGAAGAAAAATATCTGATATTTTTGCTGCTTCAGAAGATTTTGATTCAGAAATTACTATCTGAAAAATATTTTTAGATTTTGCACTTTTCATAATCTCAATAACATCTGATGATTCACCTGATTGAGAAATCGTAATTAATAAAGTATTTTTAGTATAAAAATAATCATTATGATATAGTTCTGATGCATTTTGAGTTTTGGATGGAATTTTTGAGATTTTTTCCATAATGTTTGCTCCATATAAAGCAGCATTATAGGAGGTCCCCATGCCAGTTAATATTACTCTGTCAATAGAAGAAACATTTAATGATGAATTTTTAATCTCCGGAAAATTCATACTATATCTGGAAAAATCAATCCTATTATTAATTAATTTTTCAATTAATTTAGGTTGATCAAATATATCTTTTTTCATCGATGATGATTTATTATCTTTATTCATATATGATATTTTATTAAATAATTTCTTTAGTATAACTGAATTTTTCTGAAGAAATATCTTTATAAAAACCTCGTTCTTCTAGTGGTAGCATTTTCGAAATTCTTGTCATAATTTCATTTGTTATTGAAAAAACAGCTGATAGAGGAGATATTTTATTTATTTTTTGTTTATCAACAATAAATGGCTTACCAATGTTTAATTTAATTTGTGCTGATGGTTTAAGTACTCTTAAGGGATTCTGTAAATTTTCTGTGCCTGATAAAGCAATTGGAACTATGGGTAAATTATATTCAATGGCTAATTTCGATACTCCCGGCTGACCTTTAATTAGACCTCCTCTTTTACTTCTTGTTCCTTCAGGAAACATAATAGCAATTTTTTTATCAGTAATTAATTTCGATGTTACCCATGTTATAGCTTTATTATCTTTTCCACTTCTATCTATAGGATATGCCCCATAACTCCTTAATAAAAATGACACTATAGGAAATGAAAATAATTCCTTTTTTGCTAGAAAAACTGGAGGTCTAGGAAGGATTGAAGCTATTATAGGGGGATCTAGATTTGAAATATGATTAGGAGCAACTATATATGGGCCTTCACTAGGTATATTTTCTATCCCTTTTATTTTTAAATCAGAAAACCATTTGAGAGTTTTTTTAAAACCATAATTACAAGGTTTAAATAGCCATTGCTTCATAAATTTTCTCCTGTAAATACATTGTACATTTTATCTACAACTTCAAGTAAAGAAAGATTATCAGTATCAATTATCATTGCATCCTTTGCTGGTATTAATGGTGAATCCTTCCTTGTACTATCAATTTTATCTCTTAGATCAATTGATTTTTTTATTTCTTCAATAGATTTGTACTTAGTCTTTGTTTGATCATATCTTCTTTTAGCCCTAACGTAGGATGAAGCATTTAGATAGAATTTAAATTTGGCATTTGGTACAACAACCGTCCCTATATCTCTTCCAATCATTATTATATTTTTGTTTTTGGTAAGTAATCTTTGCTTTGTAACCAAAAATTTTCTTATAGAAGATATAGATGAAAATTTTGACACTGATAAATCTATTTTTGGTAGAAATAATTTACTCATAACATCATGATTATTAACAAATATACTTGAAGTTTTACGTAGAGTAAATTTGATACTAAAATTCATATTTTCTAATCGTTCATTTATTTCACTTAGTTGTTCCGGACGTATTTTATTATCTATAAAATACGCTGTTATTGCCCTATACATTAAACCAGTATCTAAATGAGAAAAATTTATTTTTTCAGATAAAAAAGCGCCTGCTGTAGACTTACCTGATGCAGCAGGACCATCAATCGTAATTATATTTGTGTTAAAATTTATTTGATTGAACATAAATTATTTAACTAAGTATACATGTGGTTTTTATGAATATTATTGATTGGATTACAGTTACCATAATATTATTTTTTATTATATGGGGCTACAAAACAGGTATTATTAATGCTATTTTTTATACTATAGCTATATACATTGCCATTCTGTTTAGTGGTTTATTTGCAGGTAGAGTACTAAATATAGTTTGGAATAGCCTTGATACCGACATAAATAATAAAACCTTATCAACGATTATTGGATATATTATAATTTTTATAATAACAATCCTGATAAGCAAAATTTTAATCTCATTAATAAAAAAAACATTTAATTTTTCCACATTAAGACTTTTAGATAAATTAGGTGGAATTATTTTGGGAATAGTTGCAGGATCAATGATATGCGGAGCGATGATTACAATTTCTGCTAGATATGTATATTTACCGCCTAGCATGGAAATTTCTTCTGAAAAATCTATAGGTAATAACATAGAAGAAATAACAGAGTCTATTTCAAAAGAATTTTTTGAAATAGGTATAAAAGATTTTATAGATCAAAAACTTGTTAGTTCAAAATTTGTTCCCTACTTTATGAATCAGCGTAAACTAATCATAGAATTTGCCCCAGAAGAGTTTGGTGTAGGTTTAGACATATTAAACTCAAGAATAAAATAAATATCCTAAAAAATAATTGAAGGTTTAATATCTGAAATTTTTTTCTTATTAACAAAAGGCAATTGCATCATTAAAACTTCAATAATCAATTGAGGCGATCCATTTTGCTGCAAATATTTAGTAGACTTTTTAAACTCTTGTATTACATCTAAAATTTTTCTTATTTCTATTTCATTAGAAATTTTTAATATCATTTCACCCCATTCTCGATTTACTATATGCTCATTTAGTTCATTTTTTAATATTAATAAATCTCTCCAAAAATCTAACCACATTGATAATTCTTTGTACACTTGATTTTTATTTTTTCTATATAGATTAGAAATATCTCTTGCATAATTAAACCTTTTGTCAATACTGCTAGATAATATCTCAGCAAACTTTAATATCGTCTGGAAATAATCGTCAATTAAGGTTTGATCATTACATGCATTTATCGCAAAACCTATCTTTCCTTTACTAATCCTAGAAATGAATTCAGATTTACTTTCATCTATATCAAAGTTTCTTAAAATAAAATTTTCTATATCTTTTTTTTGTATATAGTTAAGATTAATCAACTGACACCTAGAAACAATCGTAGTTGGTAGAGATTTTATACTTGGTGCAGTGAGTATAAGAACTGCATCCTGTGGTGGTTCTTCTAAAATCTTAAGCATAGAATTGTATCCAGATTCGGTCATATTTTGAGCTTGGTTGATAATATAAATCTTTTTCTCTCCCTCAAAAGGTTTTAAATAAATATCCTTAATTATTTGCCTAATTTGATCAATAGAAATAACTGAGCTTGATTTATTTGTTTGATGAGAAAATTCCTTGTCTATAATTTTTATATCGCTGTGATTACCATTTAATATTCTAGATCTTTCTTTTGAAGAACTAATATCAATAATATCTTGGTTATCAAACATATCCTTATGTGGCCTTGCATTTAATATTGAAGCCAAATCTACAGCTAAGGTTTTTTTACCTATATTTTCTGGCCCTGTAATTAGGTATGCATGAGAAGTTTTAGACATAATAACAGACTTGTTAATAAAATCTATTGCTTTATTATGGCCAAATGTATTAAGGCCTAAAATTTTTAATTCTTTATTCAAAAATACTTAACCTTAATAAATCATCGTATGTTTCTCTCCTGCTAATTAATACAGGAGATTCTGATGGAGACTTAATTAAAATTACCGCAGGTTTTGTTTGCATATTATAATTACTCGCCATCATAAGGTTATACGCTCCTGAAGCCGGTAAAGCAAGAAGGTCCCCTATTTCAGGACTAGGTATATAAACATCTTTAGCTAAAATATCACCTGACTCACAAAATTTTCCAGCAATGGTAACCAAATTATCACGTTTATGGGTAACTTTTTCTGCAGAAATAACCGAATATTCTGATTGATATAAAGCTGGTCTTATATTATCACCCATACCTCCATCAACACTTACATAAGTTCTTACATCCTTAATTTTTTTTATACCCCCAACTGTGTATACTGCAACCCCTGATCTTCCAATTATAGATCTACCCGGTTCAACTATTAATTCTGGGTAATCTAAACTATATTTGTCGCATGATTGTTTTATAGAGTCAGAAATAACTTTTGCATATTCGGAAATTTCTGGTGGTTTCTTATCGGTTTGATATCCAATTGCAAAACCTCCTCCAGGACTAAATCTTTTTAGATTAAAAGAATAATTTTTTTTCATTTCATAACAAAAACCTAACACGTATTCTATAGCTTCAGAAAAAGGTTCTAATTCAAATATTGGTGAACCCAAATGGAAATGAACACCTTCTAAAATCAAGTTAGACTTATCTAAGGTTTGCTTTATTGCTAATTCAGCATCTCCTGTTTCAATAGAGAAGCCAAATTTTGAGTCCAAAATACCAGTTGAAGTTAGAAGATGAGTATGAGGATCAATACTAGGAGACAAACGCAACATAACTTTTTGAAATTTACCTAAATTAACTGCAATATCATTAAGCAAATTTATTTCAGCAAAAGAATCTATAGTTATATGTTCTACCCCATAAATTAAAGCTTGAGTTAACTCTTCCTTGCCTTTATTATTCCCATGAAAATTTAACTTATTTGAAGGAAATTTACTTGCTATAGCAATAGCTAGCTCTCCTCCTGTAACAACATCCATGTACAAGCCTTCTTCATTTATAATTTTATTTACAAAGGGATTTGCAAAAGCCTTGCAAGAATATTCGATATGAGAATTTTTATAAAACCTTTGGAAACTTTCATTAAAAATAGAGCACATCTTTCTAATTGTATCTTCATCATATATATAGAGCGGGCTTCCATACTCCTCAACTAAATCATCAATAGAATGACCGTTAATTTCCAAAACACCACTAGAACTTACTTGAGATGAAAATGGTAAAATTTCAGATTCATTATATGACATTACAAATAACTCCTTTTATAAAGTATTTACTTAACAATTTATACTATTCCACATTTTTTCTTTCTGAATTTGACTTAATTCAGATATAGATTTGGTTTTAGATAATTTTTCCATCATTAGTATTTTCTTTTTTATACTCTTTGTATAATTTCTTAGTACTAATTCTGAATCAATATTTTTTGAAGCAAGTAAGTTAACTAAAGAAAAAAGAATTTTCCCTAATTTTTCTTCTGAGTCAAAGCTTTTTGCATCAATATTAAAGTCTAGTTCATCATATTCTACAGGAATTTTAGCTTTTTTTGACTTTTTTATAACAGATGTTGCATAAGAAAGCGACGGTAAGGTATCTGGTATATCAGATACTAATGAATAATCTTTATTTTTTCTTAATTTTTCGTCTTTTTTTATCTCTTCCCAATTTTCTAAAACATCAGAAGAAGTCATCTTATTTTTTCTACTTTTAAAAACATGTGGGTGTCTATTAATTAGCTTAAATCTAACATATTCACATAGTTCAAAAAAATCAAATTTGGAATTATTACTAGCAATATCAGAATGATATAAAACCTGCATCAGAATATCTCCTAATTCTTCTTTTATTTTTTCACTACTGTTTTCTTCTATAGCATCTAGAAGTTCATATGTTTCTTCTATTAAATTATTTCTAAGAGATTGATGAGTTTGCTCCATATCCCATTCACACCCAAGAGGGCTCCTTAAGTACTCTACTATTTCAATTAAAGATAAAATTTTTTCAATTTGATTAGTCTTATTTTCAGTATCTTTATCCATTTTTTTTTCTTTCTCAATTATAATAGTATAAGTTATATTTTAAACGTTTATGTATTATCAAACAAAAAACATTCAAATACTTTCTTCACTATTTTATATTATTTTATTACCTATATTTTTTATCTCTTTTAATGTGATCTATATTACTAATTCTGATTGGCTTTATTCTTATGGTTGGAATAGAAATCAGATAGAAAATTCAACAGGATTAAGCATTGAACAATTAAATAGTGGTTCAGATCAAATTAAGTCCTATTTTAATAATAATGAGGAATTCTTAAATTTAATAATTTTTGAAGATGGAATTAAATATTCTTTATATAATGAAAAAGAAATACTTCATATGAAAGACGTAAAACATCTAATAAAGTTAACTCAAAATACTATTATTTTCTCAGGTTTAGTCATACTGGTGCATTATTTAGTTACTATTTTCACTACAAAATCACTAAGAAAAAGTATTAAGCAAATAATTAAACATTCAAAAATTTCAGCTTACTCTACTGTTGGAATTTTAGCTTTTTTTGGATTAATAGCTTCGATTAATTTCACTTGGCTTTTTAGACAGTTTCATTTCATAAGCTTTAGCAACGATCTTTGGCAACTAAATCCGAATACCGATTATTTAATTGCTATGTTTCCACAACGTTTTTTTCTTGAAACAACAATTTTTATAGGAGTATTCACTATATTTGAGTTCATAATTTATCTGATAATTCTACGAAAAATATAGCTATGTATAATTCTTGTTAATTATATCTTTCACTTCTAAAACGGAATCTACTACATAATCTGGTTTACAAAAAAATTTTGTCTTAACACCATTAGTAATCCAAACAGTTTGAGCCCCAACATTTTTTGCTCCACAAACATCAGTATTCAGGTTGTCACCAATGTGTAAAACTTCCTCAGGGGATGCATTTATAGCTTCAAAAGCTAAGCGGAAGATTTTTTTTGAAGGTTTTGCTAATGACAGCTCATTTGAAAAAAACAGACCATCAAACTTATCAAATAATTCAATTCTTTTAAACCACCTTATGTAAGCTTCAGGACTAGTCAATCCAGTATTTGAAATCAAAATTATATTATATTTGTTTTTAAGTAAAGTTAGCATTTCTAAAACCCCACTTAGTAATTGGGGAGGATGTTCTAAAAACGCTTCATCAATTGCATCTGCTATTTCTTTTACTAATTTTCTTGTTATTTTTTCTCTATCAATAGGGAGTCTATTTAAACCTTGTAAAACCCATTCATTAAATCTTTTATCTAATCCTTTTTCGTGTCCAGAATTTATAGTTTTAGAAATATCATTAAATGCAGATGTGATTTTATCAACTGATAAATGTATATTATAGTTAGATAATTTCTTCTTAATTTTTTCGCTTCTAATATTTCTTCTTATATCAGAATGAGCAGTTAAGTCTAATTCATATATTAATGTTAACCAAAGGTCAAAAGACAAGCTTCTTATTTTTTTATTTTTCATAAGATACCAAACAATTAATATCAATATTTTTAGGTAAATTATTTCTACCATTAAGATATAATAATTCAACCACAAGCAAGGTAGACACTACCATAGCACCAGAATTTGAAATAAGTTCTATAGCAGCATTTACAGTACCTCCTGTTGCTAACAAATCATCTACAAGAATCACCTTTTTGCTACTCTTAAATACACCATCTTTACACTCTAAAATTGAATTACCGTATTCTAAATCATATTTAATACTTTTCACAGGAGGAGGTAATTTACCAGATTTTCTAATCGGCACAAATGGAACTTTTAACCTATTTGCTAAAGGAGCTCCAAAGATAAAACCTCTAGCATCAATAGCAGCAATACAATCAAAATCTAAATTTAATGCATATTTTTCAAAACTATCTAAAACATAGTTCAATGCCTCATAATTCCCTATTAGTGGACTTATATCTCTAAAAATAATGCCATCTGAAGGAAAACCAATTATATCGGTTATATATGATTTTATATTCATAAAATTTCCAAACTAACTAAATCACAAAAGCAATTTTAATTTTTATTATTCTGTTAATATTAAAATATATATGTAAAAAGCATTAGGATAAATCGAAATATACCTCTCTAAATTACAAATATCTGGATTTAGAAACCATAAAAGTACAGAACTAAACCTTCCAGAAGGACTAAACGTATTTTATGGAAATAATGGCCATGGAAAAAGTAGTTTGCTTGAAGCTATTTATATGCTTTCGATTGCTAAATCTCACAAGTCCTCAAGTGATAAAGAATTAATAAATTGGAATACTCTTGAAGAAAATGGGCATATGCAAATCTTAGGAATTTCTAGAAGCGAGGATATCACAACACAAGCTCAAATAGACATAGATGCGTCAAATAAAGATTTGTCATTTAGAAAAAGTCTCAGGATTAATGGTATAAAGTGTAATTCATTTGATTTTGTAGGCAATATTAATAGCGTATTTTTTGAGGCTGAAGACATTGAAATTATTTATGGAGGACCAGGGAAAAGAAGAAGGTATCTAGATATTTTAATTGGTCAATCAATTCCTTCATATCTAAAGGATATTCAAAGATATAAAAGAGTAATAACTCAAAAAAACAAATTGTTAAGAAGGATAAGAGAAAAAAAAGCAGAAAAAAAAGAATTAATATTCTGGAATGAAAGGTTGGCATACGAGGGATCAAAAATAATAGATATTAGAAGGAAATCAATATCTTCACTTAGTGCAAATTCTATAGACCTCCACATAGATCTAAGTGGAGGAGAAGAGATAGAGTTACAGTATAAAACAAAAATTTTATCCTCAAATGAAAATACACAAATCGAAATAAATTCATTATCAAACCATGAAATTGAATCCAAATTTTTAGAGACCCTAATTAAGTACAGTGATAATGAAATAAGGCAAGGTGTTTCAATATATGGTCCTCACAGAGATGATATAGATATTTTATTTAACAACCGAATAGCAGGAAAGCATGCTTCTAGAGGACAAGCTAGAACTATAGCATTTGCATTGAAACTATCAGAGGCTATTTTTGTAGAAAATACTACAGGTAGAGTTCCGGTTATTATTTTAGATGATATATTATCTGAACTTGATCCAAACCGACGCATGCTTATATTAAATATGTTTAAAAATTATCAACAGGTAATATTAACAGTTACAGAGTCCGGACTACTTCCAGATAAAATTAAAAAAGCATCAAATATTTATAATATTTGCTCGGGCAGTGTAGAGATAAAATCATTTTGAAAAAAAAAATCAAGCAAATTGCACAATTAGTATATAAATCTGAGTATGCAGTAGTTATGACTGGTGCGGGTATGTCTGTAGAAAGTGGAATACCTCCTTTTAGAGGTACTACAGGAATATGGACCAAATACGGTAATCCAAAATTAGATTCTTTTTCGGATTTTAAGAAAAATCCAACAAAATGGTGGGATGACAGAAGAAATTTAACGATAGACAAGCACATTCTAGAGCTTAGAGAATCACTTACTAAAGCAAAGCCTCATGACGGGCATCGTAGCCTTGCTAGAATTGAAAGAGCGAGATATATAAAAAGTATTATAACGCAAAATATTGATGGACTTGATCTAATGGCTGGATCAAAAAATGTTATTGAGATTCACGGAAATAGAAAGAGATTAAGATGCTTAGGTTGTAATATGAGAGTAGATTTAGATGAATATATTCCGATCTACGCTCCTGATCCATGTAAGTTTTGTGGAGGAACAGTAAAATTTGATACAGTACTATTTGGAGAGCCTATTCCAAAAGATATAATGAAAATTTCAAGACAGGAAATTGATAAATCTGACCTAATCATTGCTGTTGGCACATCGGCAACAGTAAGACCAGCTAGTGGATTACTATGGATTGCCAAATCTCAAGGAGCAAAAATCATTGAAGTGAATATTGAAAAAACTAAATTGACAACAATTTCAGATTATTATATAAAATCTAAAGCTAAGTCTTTTTTTGTAAACCTTGAAGATGAATTAACTTCTAATCCTGATCAATAATAGTTTAAATAAAGCCTCTAGTATAATTCCAAATGACATCTTAGACATCCCTAGTTTTCTATCGATAAATATGTACGGGTGCTCAGCAATCATAAGGTTCTCTCTTTGACACAAATATGCAACCTCGGCTTGAAAACCAAAACCTTTTAATTTTAATTTTGACAAGATTACTTTTTCAAATACACGGCTATTATATCCCTTAAAACCTGAAGTAACGTCTCTAACTTCTAATCCCATTAATAATCTTATACCAAAGTTACCAAAGGAACTTATAGATTTTCTTAATAGGCTCCAATTTGGATCTACTCCTCCACCATCTATATATCTAGAACCTACAACAATATCTTTAGTGTCTAATAAATTATTCATAGATAATAATTCTTTTGGAGGATGTGAAAAATCTGCATCCATTTGAATGATTTTTTTTGCTTTATTTTCTAAAGCACACATGAATCCTTCTACATAAGCAGTACCTAGACCCATTTTTTCTTTCCTATGAATAACCTTAAAAAAGCCTTGAAATTTATCCGATAGTTTATCAGCAACAATTCCAGTACCATCTGGAGAGCCATCATCAACGATGATAAAACCAACATTACTAATACCTAAACTGGATATTTCTTTGACAATTAAAGGTAAATTATCTGCTTCATTATAAGTAGGAATAACAATGACTGTTTCTGGATAAAAATTAGATTTATTCATTTTTTACCCCACTAAGTTTTTTATATTTTCCTAAAAAGCTATATAATCCTATTTTTGCAACATCAACTACAGCTAAAAAACCTTTTATTAAAGTCATTTTTGAGCCTTCTTTGTAATACCAATTAATTGGAATTTCCCGTATAGTGAATCCTGATTGCTTAGCAATTACCAAAATCTCTACATCAAAAGCCCACCCATTAAATTTTTGATTTGAAAACAAAATCTTAGATGATTTTCTAGAAAATAACTTAAAGCCACATTGAGTATCTTGTATTCTCATAAAAGTCAAAATTTTTACCGCATAATTGAATAATCTACCCTTGATATGCCTAATAACTGGTTCATTAAATCTTTTTGAGCCTTCAACTTCTCTTGAAGCTATACAAATATCATGAGTAGGGGTAGAAAAGCCTGATAAAAATCTAGAAAAATTATTTATATCCATTGATAAATCGGCGTCGCATAAAAATTTCCAATCACCATTAGATTCTTGCATCCCTTTCCTCACAGCAGAACCTTTTCCTAAGTGATTTAATTGGAATAACTTAATCCTCGAATCAATATTTATTAAACTTAACACTATTTCACACGTAGAATCAACTGAACCATCATCAACAACAATAATCTCCCATTTATATGAACATTTTGAAAAATAACCAATCAACTTAGAGATAGTTCTTTCTATCCTAAGTTCCTCGTTATAAGCAGGAATAACTATACTTAAATATATTTTTTCCAAAAAAATCCACCTTACAAATTTATGATGTTTCTAATTCAAATGCATCATGTAGTGCAACAACAGATTTTTCAATATCATTTTTATTTATTATTGTAGTTATTCTTATTTCAGAAGTAGTAATCATATCAATATTTACATCCAAACTAGATAGTACTGAAAACATTTTTGAGGCGTATCCAGGAGAATTTTCCATCCCCGTGCCAACTATACTCAGTTTTGCTAGATGTTTACCTGATTCAATATTTTTATAATTTATTCCATCTAAAGAATTCATCAAACTAACTGCTCTTTCGAGGTTTGATTCAGATACAGTATATGTAAAGTCTGTTGTTCCATCTGAACTAGTGTTTTGGACGATAACATCAATACTTATTCCCGCATCTGAAAGAGGCCTAAGTAATTCAGCAGCAATACCAGGTTGATCTATTACACCTTTAACAGTAATCTTTGCAACATTTTTATCTACAGCTATACCAGTAACTGCTTTTCGTATTTCCATATTTGAACTCCTATGAATTAATGTACCTTGTTCTAAAGAAAAAGACGAAGCCACATAAACAGGCATATTGTAAACTAAACCTAATTCTATAGATCTTGGATTCATTTTTGCACCTAATGAAGCCATCTCTAACATTTCTTCAAAACTAATTTCATCTAATTTTCTTGCTTTTTTTGTTATTCTTGGATCTGTCGTGTATATACCTTCGACATCAGTATATATTTCACATCTTTCTGCATTTAATGCAACCGCTAATGCCACTGCAGTTGTATCTGACCCACCTCTACCAAGTGTAGTAACATCACCTATACTGTTTAAACCCTGAAATCCTGCAACCACAACTATTGAATCTTTATTAAGTTCTTCTTGAATTCTATTAATATTTATATCTGATATCCTTGCTGAGCCATGAACAGAATCTGTCATAATTCCAGCTTGAGTACCTGAAAGACTTACAGCTTTTTTGTTTTTTCCAATAAGTGATAAAGTCATCAAAGTAGAACTAACCAATTCCCCTGTTGATAATAAAATATCCATTTCTCTAGTTATAGTATTTGCATTAGAATTAACTTGAGACGCCAAACTGATTAGGTTATCAGTAGAGTCTCCCATTGCTGAAACTACGACTACTACCATATAACCTTGATTTGTTTTTGAAATAATTTTTTCAGCAACGTTACCAATCTTATCGGCAGATGACAAAGAACTGCCGCCATATTTTTGTACAACTAATTTATTTCTAGTCATACTTTCACCCTTGCACCTGAGTCTGATATAGGAACTACCATAGTTTTTCCATTTATCCCAAAAGTTCTAGCTGTCTCTGCCATTTCGTACCCAATCGTATACTCTCTTTTATCTGACAAGGCAATAATTGAAGATCCAGACCCAGATAAGTAACAACAGTAAGCACCACCTCTAATTCCTGCTTCAATTATATATGGCATGGCTCTATATGTTTTAGATCTTTGTTTCTGATGCAGCTTATCTTGAGTCGCAAATCTTAACAGATCATAGTTACCAGAACTTAAGGAATTAACTAATAAAGCTGCTCGCCCTATATTATATACAGCATCTGTTCTAGATATTTCTGAATATAAACTCATGCGAGATTCATCGGTATTCAATATCATGTCAGGAATAAATATTACTGCGTTGAGTTTTGATTTAATATTAACTTTGTCAATTATCCAGCCATTTTTTTCATCTTTAATACCTATTGAACAACCACCATAAATAGCTGGAGCAACATTATCAGCATGACCCTCAATATTAGCTGCTAATTCAAAAATTTTCTCATTCGTTAGTTTTGAATTTGAAATATAATTTCCTGCTAACAAGCCAGAAACTATTGCTGCAGAACTACTTCCCATTCCTCTAGAAAAGGGTATTTTATTATTACATAAAAAGGTCAGTGACGGCACAGACTCTCCAATCAAATCATAAACCGACTTAACTCCCAAATAAACTAGATTTGATTCATCTTTTGGGAGTTCATTTTCACCTTCTCCATGAATATTAAAAGAAAATTTTCCTGATGTAACAGTTAACTCATTCCATAAATCTAAGGCCAAGCCTATAGAATCAAAACCAGAACCCATATTTGCACTTGTTGCTGGAACTATTACTGATATTTTTTTATTTATACTCATTTGGCATTTAATTATTTTTTTTTATTACACATTTAAAGTATAATCGTTGATACAAAAACTAGTATATGTATATGGTATAAAATTTTTAGGTAATAATAAAAGGATTGTTTATGTCAAATGAAATAATTATTCTTGGTAATTTTGGAAATTCGGATAATAGTGCTTTGCAAAAAGACTTTCAGTCACAAGAAATATTAAATGTAGCAAAAAAAAAATACAAAAATTTAAAGATTGGCATTGTTAATAATCAAGAAAACTTTCAACAAATAGTTGAAAAGTGTAAAGATGCAAAGGTAATTATCGCCCAAGGTAAATACGATTTACTAACGGATTTATGCAGTCAACTCAAAGCACTTAAACTCGTACAAACTATTAGTGCAGGGACTGAGTGGATTGACAAACCTCAATTAAAAGAAATGGGAATCAAGGTCTCCAATAATGGGGGAGCTAATGCAGTTGCAGTTGCAGAACATGCAATTGGATTGATGTTTGCAGTGAATAGAAAATTAGATATTCAAATTTATAGTGCTAAAAATGGTACATGGATGGATGGAGTGGAAGGAGACCGAGAGGAATTTCAGACTTTAGTAGGAAAAACTGTAGGAATTATTGGATTAGGAAGAATTGGTTCAAGGGTTGCAAAAAGATTATATGGCTGGGAATGTGAAATAATTTACCATGACACACAAGTTTTTGATGAAAATTACGAAAAAGAATGCAATGCTAGGAAAGTCTCACTAGTTGAGTTATTAGAAAATTCAGACGTGATAACTCTTCATGTTCCATACGATCGATTAACTAGACATCTTATTTCTCAAGAAGAACTTGATTTGATGAAAAAATCAGCAATATTAATTAATACATGTAGAGGGGGTGTAGTTGATGAAAATGCATTGATTAAAACCCTTGAATCAAAAAAAATTCGAGCTGCAGGACTCGATGTCACAGAGGTAGAACCTATAGAAGAAAATAACCCATTACTTAAACTAAGTAATGTTATTCTTACACCTCACCTAGCTACTAGGGCAAAACAATCTGAGGTTAATGCTATGCATAATGTACTTGCTAATGCATCAAGAGTAATTGAAAATAAAGAACCAGAATGGGTAGTAGAACCCGTTTAATGTTAAAGTCAAAAGGATAAGAAATTGAAAATAACTGATATTAAAACTTACGTAGTTGAAAATGAACTAGGTCAAAGAGATCATAATAAACCTGCTACAACATATGTTGGAGGAAAATATTTTCTTTTTTTAGAACTCCATACAGATGAGGGTATTATCGGATTAGGAGAAAAAGTAACTGGAAGTTCTTTCAATGATACAGATTGGAAACAATTTTCTTCTCAAATTTCTCTTCTACATGAAACTGCCGAAGCATTTGTAATAGGCGAAAATCCTTTTGATATTGAGCGAATTTGGGAAAAAATGTACGCAAATAGACATGATTACAGACATCCTAGTCTACACTTTGGATCAATTCTTGCAGGCATTGAAATGGCATGCTGGGACATCGTTGGAAAAGCCACAAATCAACCCATATACAATCTCTTGGGAGGTAAATATTGGGAAAAACTTAGGGCATATGCATACATGCCTAATCCTAGCTCACCTGAAGAGGCAGGAGAAATATGTGAAAAACTTATTGAAGAAGGCAATAGTGCGTGTAAAATAGACCCCTTTGGAGAAGTTGTTTACTCATCTAGAGAATCTGGAGACAATGGATTTTCAACATTAGCTAAAAATCCAAGAGTAAGAGACATAACCCTAGAACAAATAACTTATGCTGAAAAAATATTTGAAAATATTAGAAATACAGTTGGAAATAAAATTGAAGTAGGAATAGGTACTCATGGGCAACTAACAACATATAGTGCTATAAGAGTTGCTAAAGCTCTTGAACCATACCAACCCTTCTGGTTTGAAGAGCCCGTAAGCCCAGAAAACATTGATGAAATGGCTAGAGTTGCAAGTAGCACAAGTATACCAATAGCTTCTGGTGAAAGGTTAGTTACTAAGTATGAATTTTCAGAGCTTCTTAGAAAACAAGCAGCTCAAATAATCCAAATTGATGTAGGTCAAGCTGGGGGGATACTTGAAGCAAAAAAGGTTGCTGGCATGGCAGAATCATACTATGCAGTAATAGCCCCACACATGTATTGTGGACCTATAGCTTCAGCTGCAGCTATTCAGGTTGATGTTTGCTCTCCAAATTTTCTAATTCAGGAAATGAACCAAGGTCCATTGCATAAAAAAATATTCAAAGAACCCCTAAAACTAGACAAGGGCTATGTAATACCCCCAACAGGTCCAGGTTTGGGTGTTGAATTAGATTACGATATTGTTAAAAATCGAATAGTAGATAAATAATTATAAGGATAAAACTTTGTCCCATCATGAGGTAATTATTCTTGGAGCAGGTCCTGCAGGATTGGGCGTAGCTGCATCCTTAGAAGGCTGGCATCCTTATGATAATAACGGAAAAAACCTCCTCAATATAAATACTAAAAATTTATTAGATAAAGGAGTTAGGCCAATCGTTCATTTTAGAGAATTACATCATCCAGAAGATAATATGCCGTACGGATCTAATAAATTTAATTTCAAAAAAAATAAAAGAGTAGACTGGATAATCTTAAGTGATGATGCACCTGGAGGACTATGGAATAATGTACCTGAAAACCAATTAACACTAGGTCCAGCAAATTGGATGGAATTATCCCAATATCCTATAAAACAATATAATTACGACAATAAAACTGACATAAATCTTAAGGAAATAATTAATAAAAAAAACCTCTTAAGCTATTACCAAAAATTTTCCGAAAAACTGAAATTAAATGATTATATTCATAGCAATCATAAAATAATTTCCATCCACAAAAAAGAAAATGGAGAATTTATAATCTATTCGAAATTTAGAAATTTAAAAAAAGAATTTTCATGTAGATATTTAGTATTCGCATTAGGGCCTAAATCAATTAAAAGACAATTAGGTGTCACAGGAGAAAATTTTGATTATATAAAAAATTCATATACTAAACCTGAAGATTTTCCAGGGAAAAATATAACAATTATTGGCGGTGGCAGATCTTCAGATTGGGCAGCTCAAGAACTTTTTGATAGTGGGAAAAAAATAACATATATCATGAGGCAAAAAGAAGAAAACCACTTAAGATTAATTCGAGAGTCACAATTTCTAGACTATTATAAAAGATGGCATGAAATCATTTCAAATAAGGAAAAAAATATGACCATTTTATATGAATCAAAAGTTATTAGATTTTCAAAAAATAATCAAATTACATATGAAAATAATTTTAAAAATCAAACAACCAAGTCAGATCATGTAATTATTGAAATAGGAGGGTTACCAAATTACGATTTACTTAAAAATCTAAATTTAGAATTCCATGAAAAATATGATAATTATCGATTTCAACTTCTTCAAATGAAAGTTCATCAACATTCATTTGAATCTATAAATGTTTCAAATTTATACGCTGGAGGTTACCTGGCTCAAGGTACTGGTTTAAGTGTAATCGGCTTTCATGCTGGAAGCTTTCTAATTTCAGGAGATATAATAAAGAAAATACACAAGAATAACTAGTTAGATGAATTGTACTCGCTAACATACTGATATGCAGAGAGAGCAGAAATTGCACCTTGTGATGCTGCAGTAATAGTTTGCTTTAACTCCGTGCCATCGGTCAGATCTCCAGCAGCAAAAACTCCTTCAATTGAAGTCTTTTGGGCAATATCTACATGCACTTCATTAGTGCTAGAATTTAATTCCAAACCTAGTTTTTTTGGAATATCTATTCTAGGATCCGCTCCAGCTTCAATAAATAATCCATCAACATCAATTTGTGATTTTCCTTCCCAATTTTTTGAAATATCTATGGATTTCAATCCTAATATGTCATTTCCAATTAAACTCGTTATTTCAGTGTTAAATAAAACATCAATATTACTTGTTTGATCTAATATTTTTAATAAAATTGGTTCTGGTCTAGTAAATTTATCTTTTCTATAGATTAAGTAAATTTTTTCAGCATATTTTGATAATAATAATGCGCCTTCAACGGCAGCATTACCACCTCCCACAACTGCTACTGAAGATTTGTTTTTATATAAAGGAGCATCACAAGTTGAGCAATATGAAATTCCCTTACCTGTCCAAGAATCCTCATTTTCTAAGCCTAATTTTCTTCTTTCTCTTCCTATACCTAATATCAAAGATATAGACTCAATTTGTGTACCATCTTCCAAAGTTGAATAAAATTTTCCTGATTTTTTTTCAACGTTAACTAAATTAGAGGAATGAATAGGGGTTTTCAAATTATCAATTTGTTCCTTAAACTTTAGCATTAAGTCGAATCCATCTATGTCTGGTTGACCTGGGTAATTTTCTATCAGTCCACCTATAGCTGTCTCTCCACCAAAGTGTTCACCTACTATCAATGTGTTCAACTGATATCTTGAAGTGTAAAGTCCTGCAGCAAAAGAAGCAGCACCTTGACCAGCAATTAACACATCTACTTTATAGTTTTTTGTCATATTTTTCTTTCCTATTCAATTGAACTAATAGATTTTGATTTTTTAGATTTAATATAATTTATTTATTATAAAACATGTATAAATTTTTATAAATAAGATTTATTTTATGCCTGTTATAATTTTAAAATAATGAAAAGAATTTATAATTACAAATAATATGGGTACAAAAACTATACCAAATGGAAATATAACTTCTCCTAAAGGATTTTTTGCTGGAGCTATCTTTGCGGGTTTAAAAAGCCCAGGTAAAAATAAAAAAGATATCGGAATCATCTATAGTGAAAATCTTTCTAGGGTGGTAGGTACGTTTACAAAAAATACAATAGTATCACCGTCTGTGACAGTTTCTAGAGAACGAATAGAAGAACATGGAGAAGCTCAAGCAATCGTAGTAAACAGTGGATGTGCAAACTGTGCAGTTGGACATCAAGGTTTATTAGATGCTAAAGAAGTAACTAAAATAGCATCTAAACATTTAGGTATTGAAGATAAACACACACTAATAGCATCAACTGGAGTGATTGGTGTAGAACTGCCAATTGCCTTAATGAGGAAATTTATACCAAAGATAAAAATTTCAAAAAGAGCAGGTGGTGATTTTTCTAACTCTATATTAACTACTGATAAAAGAAAAAAAGAAATTGCTTTAGAGGTAAAAAATAAAAATCAAAATTATAAAATTGGAGGATCTTCAAAAGGTTCTGGAATGATTCATCCAAATATGGCAACTATGTTAGGTTTTATAACTACTGATGCTAATATAGAAAAAAATTTTATGCAAAAAATTTTGCGTAAATGTGTGAATCTTACTTTTAATCAAATTGATGTGGATGGAGACCAAAGTACAAATGATTCAGTTTTTTTGATGGCTAATGGACAATCTAAAGGAAAAGAAATTAATGAAAAGAGTTCAGATGCTGATGATTTCTACAATGCATTATTACAAGTCTGTAAGTATCTAGCTACTGAAATAGCAAGAGACGGAGAAGGTGCAACAAAATTAATCGAAGTTACTGTAGAAGGTGCTATGTCAGATAATGATGCCTTATTAGCCTCCAGAGAATGTGCATCCTCATTGCTTGTAAGAACCGCAGTTTATGGTAGAGATCCAAATTGGGGTAGAATTTTTATGGGTATAGGAAAAGCAGAAATAGAATTAGAAGAATCAAAAATTGATGTATACATAAACGACATACAAATTGTAGCCGATGGAAAAGCTATCTCATATAACACCTTAAGTGTCGTAAGCGCATTAGGCGAAGACGAGGTAAGAATTAGAGTTAATTTAAACCTAGGTAATGGTTTTGGCCAAGCATGGAGTTGTGATCTAACAGAAGAATATGTAATATTTAATTCTGCATATACAACATAAGTAATGTGAAAAATTAAACTAGGAATTTGATCTTTTGAAAAACGGGGAAAAAAATACTATCGTTATTAAGATTGGTGGAAGTACTCTTGGTGAAAGTGATAGTTCTTTATCAGATATAATAAAATTTTCAAAAGAAGTATCTCCAATCATTGTCCATGGCGGTGGAAAAGAAATAAACAAGTGGATAGCCAAACAAGGTATTCATCCTGAATTCATAAATGGTCTAAGAAGAACAGATAAAGATACTAGAGATGTCGCTGCTTCTGTTTTATCAGGACTAATAAATAACACCATTGTTTCGGAAATAGAAAACTTAGGGGGTAATGCTACTGGATTATCAGGTATTTCAAATTCTTTATTTGAATGTAAGATGTTTAGTGAAGAATTAGGTTATGTTGGTGAAATTATAAAAGTTAATTCGGAAATTTTAAGAAAAATAATTAATAATGATTCAATCCCTGTAATAGCACCACTAGGAATAAATATTTATTCAAATAAAACTGAGGATAATATTTTGAATATTAACGCTGATACAGCAGCAAGTTTTATTTCAAATAATATGAGATCGGAAAAACTTATTTTTCTTACTGATGTTGAAGGAGTACTTGACCATAATAAAAGACTAATATCAAAAATTACTAAATCTCAAGCTACTGAATTACTAAAATCAGGTATTATATCTGGTGGAATGATACCAAAAATTGAAGCATGCTTAAACGGAATACAAAATGGTGGAAGTGCGCATATAATTGATGGTAGAGACTCTGGAGCTTTATTGCAATGTATTGAAAATAAAATTATTGGAACAAAAATTATATAATTAATAATTAACCTGGAGAAAAAAA
>CEUJ01020529.1_pt1 | contig 34032 bp, 21 predicted proteins | sample 361531 | NCBI WGS metagenome assembly CEUJ01 (sample SAMEA2622842, study PRJEB7988) | marine metagenome | biome: marine biome (ENVO:00000447); feature: marine epipelagic mixed layer (ENVO:xxxxxxxxx); material: "saline water (ENVO:00002010), including plankton (ENVO:xxxxxxxx)" | depth 140 m | reverse complement strand
TCTTGTTTTTTATCATATAACCATTTATGAATACTCCTCATAATATCTTTTTCAGTAATTTCTTTGCCAAATTTATTTCCTATTTTTTCTAATTCATCATTATTAAATGACATACCCTTTCCAATCAAGATACTTAAATTTTTTCCATTTACTTTTTTTGAAACCTCTTCCAGTGTATATTCATTAAAAGTATTAAATGCGAGTGGTTCGGTTGAAGACATTTTATATTAAAAAAATAGAATAATCAATTTTAAAAATTATTTAATCTATTATGTTTATTAAATTTTTTTTACTACACAATACCAATTATTATATTGATTACCTGATTCAATTATTTCTAATGTATTTATATGAGATATTAAAGTTTCCAATTCATTTTTTTTGAATAAATGATAATATCTATAAAATATTTCATCATTTTCTTTTTTTTCTGAGTATTTTTTCTGTAACATCCATTTTACATTTACATCTTGGGATTTTTCATTTTCAAATCTTGGTTGTTCATACGCCCACACATAAATTAAAGCTTCTCCACCTATTTTTAAAATTCTATTTATTTCCTGTATGGCATTTAATCTACGTGAATCTGTTGATAAATGATGAATAACAGCAATAGACATAGCATAATGAAAAGAATTGGTTTCAAAAGGTAAATCAATACAATTACCTACAATATAAGAACAATTTTGATATGGTTTGGCTTGTTTCATTAAATTTTCACAAGTATCTAATCCAATATAAATACAATCTTTACGAGAACCCATATTTTTACCATTACCACAACCAATATCTAAAATTAAAGAATTAGGATGAAAAGTGTCTATGAAATCTTGTACTTTGGGCCAAATAATTTTTCGTGTGGTACTAAAATGTTTAGAAATAATATCGTATACATTATGAACTTTTTCTATTTCTAGATTATTTGTAAGAGACATCTATATAATTTTAAAAAAATAATCAATTTTGTATATTTATTTAAAATATTTTTTTCTATTATATATATTATAATGGGAATTGATTATAAAAAAAAGTATTTAAAATATAAATTAAAATATTTGAATGCAAAAAAACTATTATCTGGTGGGTCGTCGGGTGATTCCGATCAAGATGTTAAGGAGAACATTGTTGAGGATGACATAATAGAAAAAAATGACATAATAGAAAAAAAATTTGAAGAAAAATTTGAAGAAATCAAGCGTACGGCGAGGGAGGAGTATAAAAAGGAAGACTACGCAGGGGACGACAACCAATTGTTGACGGAGGTGGAGGAAGAAATGAAGGTCGAGCTAGTCGGGGCCGTGGTGAATTTGGAAAATACAAGTTGGGAACAGTTAGACTCTGCCATAAAAGAGGTGAAGGTTGCGGAGCAGATATACAAAAAGGAGAAGAGAGAAGCAGAGGATATCTATGATAATGCGGATAATATGGTCCACCATTTCGTGAAATTGACCGATGACCAGCGGCACAGACTGCACCTCCACCGGGAGGCCATGCTGAAAAGAAAAAAAAAAGCGGCGTATAGTCTGATCATTACCCAAGAAATTCTAAAAATTCTGAGGCGCGCACGCATGACGACCTTTTGGCCCAAGCCCAGGCCCAGCCCAAAATTCTAGAGGCCGAGAAGGACAAGATGGAGAAGAAGAATGCCTATGCGCCTGTGGGTATCTAGGAAATGGTGGATTTCCTCCAGGATTGCTACTGGCAAGCGGTCCGGTGTGCCGAGGCGTGGGGGACCAGTTGGTTTGCACGAAACCTGAAGAAGAAAGAGGATGAGCGGCAGTGAAGGAAAGAGGAAGAGTGGCGGAGAAAGAAAGAGGAAGAGCGACAGAGAAGAGAAAAATAAATATAATATAAATGAATTTCAGAAAAATAAGATAGAAGAGTTTATGGATAAATATAATGAAGATGATAAAATGGTAATGTTAGATTTAATGGAACGGACAGAATTAATGTTATTAAATAATAGTTAATATATATAAAAAAGTAATATTTAAGAATAATTTGTAATAATGATAATATGGATAAATTAATATTGTGTAAGAAATATCCGAAACATAAACATAAAATAAAGAAAATATTTCATAATTATGAAGTATATTATGAATTATTAATACCACAATATGGGAAAAATGATAAATTATTATTTGAGGTAAATCCATTTGAATGTAATAAATGTAAAAGTTTATTTGATATAAAAAAAAGACTATTTAGACTAATAAAAATAGGTATTATAAAACAATTAAATAGTGGAATAGGTAATAGAATTATAAATAATATAAAAAAATATTATGATGATTATGTGGTAATTGAATCGGATGCAATAGGAAATGAAACTTTATGGTATATACATTTATGTTATAAATGTTCGTATACTAAACCATTTGATATATAAAAAATCTATTGATATTTTTGAATAAATTGTTCTATATTATTTGGATGTATAAATGCTACATAAGCACGTTCAAAATAATTTAATTTGTTAATTATAGGTGATTTAGTATAATTACAACTATAATCAGTAATACGATAAAATAGAAATTGTTTCCAACTAAAATTTTCTTTAAAGTCTAGTTTTTTTTCACCAAGATAAACAATAAATCCAAAAACACTTAAAATTATAAGAACATAAACAATATATTTTTCATATAAATCTAATATTTTTATAAGATTTTTATTATTTTTATCATTTTTATTTTGTTTTAATTTTTCATTATATAAATATACAAAATATGTTATTAATAATAATATTATAATTGATATATTTATTCTTCGTGTAGTTTTAACAGTAATAATAAACCAAATATATATTAAAAATGAATTAATAAAAAGTTCTCCAAGACTTTTATTTGTTTCAAGAGAAATTATAGTAGTATAAAGAATAAAAAATCCAATAATATGTTTTACTATAAAATGAGTGTTAATAATATTACTTATAGAACAAGCTAATAATTCTGAAATATGTTTTCCTAATAATATAAAAATAAATAAAAATAAAGCTTGTATAGTTTTTTTATTTGTCATATAATAATTTATATTATTTTTATTTTTTTTTTATATAAAATGAGTAAAAAAAAATATAAAGATTTATAAATTTAAATTAATTTAAAATGTTTAAGAATTAATATTCCAATAATAATTATAGTAAATATAATAATTGGATTTTTAATAATATTACATTTATTTGATTTATTACCACCTAATTTAATTTGAAGTGTTTCATTTGCAGTGCGTGTTTCAATAGCTTGAACTAATTCAAATTTCCAGTTAGGAAGACTTCTAAAATGGGGATTATCTTCAAACCAATAATTATACTTCCAAATATTTTCAACATTTAAGGCAAATTTTTTCTCTAACCAAGAAGTAGGATATATATTTCTAAAACTATCGTAATAATCTAAATCAGTAATTTCATTAAGAGATTTTTGAATAGTAAATAATTTTTTTGAATATATAGAATTATAAGAATTGGTCCAACCTTTGTTACCAAATATTTTATAGAATTCAATAATATCATTTTTTTTAAATAATATATCTACTAATTCTTCTTCTGTAAAATATGAAGCATTTCTTCTCACATATTTACTAGATATATTAATTTTATTATGATAATTTTTATTATTTTCTCCTGGTTTTGTACTTATATTTTTAATAAAATGTATCATATTTGTATCTAATTTACCACCAAGTTGTTTATAATTATAGGTTGATTCTAACCTGTTAATATTATTTAAATATTTTTGAGCTTTTTCAGTTTCTAATAATTCAAAATCTTTACAATCACCCCACGCACAAGTAGTAATAAGTCTTTTAGTATTAGATTTTTTATTTTTTTGTAAATCAGTTAATTCTTCATCTGGTTGAAGATCTGTATTATCAATATGAAATAATGATAATTTAAATTTATTTATATAGTCAAAATCTAATTTATTAATTTTAATATATGTGCCTTTGGGTGGATTTGTATAAGATGTAAAAATATATGATCTATTTTCGGTTTGTTGTAATTTATTATTATCTGCATCATATAAAATATTAAATTCAGAATTTGAATAATTTCCTGGTATATTAAATCTATCTTCAAATCTACCAATTATTTTATCTGAACTTTTATCTTTTTTCCAAATAATTATATTATATTTTTCAGAAGAAATACTAATAGTAATAATTGCCATTTTCAAATATATATCGTCGTCCTTAATTTCAAATATTTCTTTTAATTGATTTTTTTCTTTGTAATTTCTAACAGGTAGATTTTTTTTAAATGAATCTTCGTCTATTTCTAAGTTTGATATAACAAAATAAGTTCCTTTTATATCAGCAGGACCTGAAATATTTATTTTGTATTTACCTAATGATAAATACATAGTATCTGCAACATCAGTAATATTATATGTTTTATCTATTATTAAATTATCTTCTATTGAATTATTACTTTTACATATTTTACAATAATCATTATAAGTTGTAGGATTTTTATCAATATTTGTAATATTTCTATAATTTCCGGTATATTCATATACGGTAGTATAATTAAATCCTATTTCAGTATTAGGATCTATTGTATTTAAATATAATGTTGAACCATTAAGAGTATAAAATAATATTTTATATATAAATTGCTTACTTTGTGGTGCTGTTTCCATAAATCCAAATATAGAATATTCAATATTATTATTATCTGTTGAATCAATATTGTGTAATAAATCAATATCATTATATTCAACAACTTTATTAGATAATGTAAATGAATTAGTTAAAATATTAAAAACAACGAATTTTTTCTCATTTAAATGCCATAATTTACATACATTATCATCTATTTTAATTTTTATAAATAAATTATTATTATTTGATACTTGTTTAGACATTATTAATTTATTACCGTCATATAATAAGAATTCATTTGAATAACTTAAAGTAATAATATTGTCTAAATATATTTTATTTAAAATATTAGTTCTATTTATATAATTTTTATTTCTAACAAGTTGTTCTTCATATTTTTTCGTTGTATATCTAAGTTTTTTATTTATATCATTATGAGATAATAAATTTTTAATATTTTTATAAGGTCTAATGGGAAGTGTATTATAGTCATAATATAAATTAAAATATCCTGTTTCAGTTCGTGAGTCTTTATCTTTAAATGCATATAAATTATTTTTATTATCAGATAAATTCTTAAGATCTGTAATTCTATATTCTAATGGAAAATCTTGTGTTATTATTGTTTTTAATATCCAACTATTTTCACCTGTACGTTTTAATAATAATGGAATAGCTTTATTTTGGTCTTTTTTAAGGGTTGTTGTGGTAGTTAAATCTCCCATTAAATGATAATATTGTTTTTGTGTAGTAGATTCATTTTTAACTTGAATATATATAATTCTATCGTCAAGATTATATAAAATATTATTTAAGAATGAATTATTAATATTACTTAAGGTTTGAAATTTATTATTAGTTTCTATTTTATGTGATATTAATTCAAATATATGATATGAATTACCTAAAATTAGATTATTAGATTCACTAAAATTTATATATAAATCAGGATTATATAGGGATTGTAAATAATATTGATTTTCATTTTTAGAAATATTATTTATATTTAATTTTATTAATTTAAAATAAGATATATTTTGTATAGTTAAATAATTATTATTATTAGAATAAAACATATATGCATTTAAAAGAGGATTAAAGATTAATGTAAAATAGAAATTTTTAGAAGAAGTACTTATAACATTTTCTATTATTGGTTTATTATTTTTATAAGATACAATATTTTTATTTGAGTTAGTATTTTCTTCTTTGAATTTTTTTAATGGTTTTATATATTTTATTTTAATAGTATTAAATTCTATATTTTTTGCTGTTGATATCAAAGATTTATTTAAATTTATTGTTTTAAAATTATTAGCAGCATTATTAATTATTTTTTTTTCTGTTTTGAATGTAGCATCCCCAAGAGGTTCTCCATAAGCTTCAACATAATTTAAAGTGAATCCTTCTTCACAATATATTTTAAATTGAATTATAGAATTTTTATTATTAATGTTAGATAATCTAATAATTTTTTCTTTAGAAATTTGTGAATTTTCAACAACAAAATATGGTTTAGAATCTATATTTAATTTTTTATAATTTTCAGCAGTATCTATATTTATATTATTAATTTTAGAAAAATCAAATGAATTATTATTTTCTAACCATTTATCTAAATTAATTAATCTAACTTCACTATTATTAGGAGAATCATCTGCATATTTTTTAATTGGTTTAAATAATCCCGAAAATTTAAATTTAATTTCTTTAACTAAAATATTAGGGAAATAAAACATTAATTCATAATGTCCTTTATGTGGTACAGATAAGAAATTATCATTATATTTATTAACTAAATTAAATATATTATATTGATTATAATTAGTATATTTACCGTCTGTTTTTTTTCTAAATAAATATGAAATATTTAAACATTGAAGATTATTATTTTCAAATAATGCTATTTTACTTTTATTTTTAACACATATTTTTGTTTTATTATAACATATATCTGTAATTTTTTCTGGTAAATCATTTGTTTCATCTGTAATTTGATCTAAATTACGTGTAGCAGATTTAATAATAAATCCAGTTGGTTTTTCTTTACTAAAACCAAATTTAGCAGAATTTGTATATTTATTATTTACTAATACATCTTCAAATGATAAATACATTTTAGTACCATTTTCAATATAATAAATATAATATAGATCTTCATTTACATAAGAAACTGAACTTTGTTTTTTCTTTAAATCACTCATTTGTTGTTTAAAATATTTAGATTCCACAAATTCTATATATAAATAAGGTATTTCATTTGACATTTTAGTTGAATTTAATAAATTTTTAGTTAAATATCTACCAGTATAGGTATTTAAAATTTTATAAGTAGAATCATTTGGTGATTTTTCTAATGTCCATAATGATTCAAATGATATATTATGCATATAATGTGTAGCATTTCTAACTAAATCAATAGAATTTGTTTGTCCTTGGAAAATAATTTCAGTAGATTTAATATTACTATATTTATTACTAGAATGAAATTCACAAAATTGTGAATTATTTACAAAAATATCACATAAATATTTACCATATATAGTTATAATTCTATATGGATGTTTTTTAGAAAGTTCTAATTTAGTAGTTTCAATATTTAATTTTGAAGGCATATTTAAGTAATTATCGTTATGTAATAAATAATCTGAATTTATTATATTAGAAGCGGTTTTAGATACATTACCGTCTGGAATACATATACGATCACTAATAAAATCATAACATTTATTTAATCTATTTTGTGTATTATTTAATATATTTTTTTCAGTTATATTTTTACCTTTTTTAGTTTGTATTTTTATATAAAAATTACTATACAATGATCCCATATAATCTTTTTCTTTTACAATATATATATTTTTATAATCACAATTATATGTTTTAAAATTACCCTTAATATAACCAGAATTTTCAGTATTAATAATTGAATCTGATTCAATATCAGTATAAAATAATACAAAATTTTTGGGTAATATAATAGCTCGTATAATATTATTTATTGTATCATCTATATAACCGTCATATTCATATTCATTTACAATTCTATTTTCAATAATATTTTTAGTACTAGCATTATTTGGATCATATGTCCATTGTTTTATTTCTTCGTCCCATTTTTCACCAAGTTCTTCATCAATAGGTTTTATTATACTTGGTATATATTTAACATTATGAATATTAGTAAAGATTGTTTTATTATTTGCACCTGAATTTAAATAAAAATACCATGTATTAGTTCCTTTTATATTAGCTGTAGTTGTAGTATCAGGTGGAATTGGTTTTAATGAATCTTTTGTTATCCATATACTACCGCCTTTTTGTTTTCCACCAGCTAATACATTGTTAGTAGGAGTAGAAGCTTTAACTAATGCATAATTTTTATACATAAAATCGTCACATGTTTTTCCTTCTATAAATAATCTTTCTACTGAATTTTCCATATTTTCTAAATATTCTGCCGGACCTCTACAATCATTAGCATTTCCAACATTACTACATGAAGCTGAAAATAATGAAGGACTAGAACTATCAGTATTTTTAGATATACATACATTTCCCTCTTCAAAATCTTGGTTATATTGATATTCTATATATGTATTATTTTGAGATTTAATCAGAGGAAATTCTTTTATTTTTTCCCAATTTAACCATCTCATATGAGCAGTTGTTTCTAATCCACCAAATGTAGGATATTCTGCTTTTATTCTATCAACACGAACAATACCTTTATTTGATTTATATTTAACTAAAAATTTATCACCTATTTTAGGTGTAACACCTAATACATATTGAATATTCCATATATCTGCTGTAAAATGACTACCTATATCAAATGAACTATAATCAATACTAGTGTGTCCATTTTTGTTATGAGACCACATACATTTTTTATAATTTAAATTATCTTCGTCTGAATTTACATCAATTATAGAATATGTATAATTACTAGTTTGATCTATTAATTTAGTAGTTTTATTTATTTTAGCTTTAACCATTATATTTGTAGAATTATCTACATTATCAAAATATGTATTATCTTCAATATTAGCAGAAGTTAATAAATCTGTATTTAAACATTTAAATGAATGTTTTTGTAAATTTTGAGTACTAGGTGTTCCTTCAATTATATTAATATTTTTAGATAAATTAATATTTGTATCATATAATTTCCATAAACAATTATCTTTTGAATTATCAGTGCTCCATTTTGTTTCATAATTTAATGCATTTTCAGTAGTTTCAATAATTGATAAATATTCATTTTTATTATTAATAATATAAAAGAAATCATCTGTATGTTTTTTAATATAACATTCTATTTTTACATTTTTATTTATTTTACTATTAAATCTTATACCAGGTTTATCGTCTATAAAATTATCAATGTTTTCCGTTTTCCATAATGGAATGTTAATTAATTTAGTATGATTCCACCATTTTACATTAGTCCAAATACATTCATTTAATGAAGTATGATATATTTGATTTATTAATAAATCAGATTTTCTGAAAAATGTTATTAATTTATTATTTATGTAAATATTTAAAAATTCTTTATCATATGTTATATTTATTTTTGCTTCATTTAAATAAAATATATTTGTATCAGAAGTATCAGTATATATATCTGGTGCATTTATATTCATAGTAATTTGATTTTTTTGATTACCTCCAACACCTTTTGTTGTAAAATCTAATTTATCAAAATTTTCCACAGTAGTTTTTATATTTTGTTTTTTCCCTTCTATTGTTTTATTTTTATGTGTATTTTCTAAAATTCTTATTAATGTAGATTTTTTACTATAATTAATAAAACGTATTGTATAATAATGTGTTTCAGTATCTAATACTAATGCAAAATTATTTTTATTTAATTCTCTTGAAGGTATTGTTTTGCAATTAACTTCAAATGCAACAGTAAAACCATTTGAATTTTTGAAAGAATTTAAATTTGTTTCAATTAAATTTTGCAATACATTATTTTCTGTTGTGTTTCTATTTGTTTCATTATATATAGTATTATATATAGTATTATAATTATAAGAAAAACTATAATGAATTTTATTTGTTTTTGAAGGATATAAATAATAATACGATTCATTAGTAAAAATATCAGAATTTTTATATTCACTATATAATTTACTTGTAATAATCCATTCACTATTATTTGCTATTTTATGTGTATATTTAATATTATCAGTAGCATAATTATCATATGTATTAATATCATTACTAAATCCACACATATTATAATTTAAATTTTTAGAATTAAGAATATTATAATATTCATTTGTACTATGCTGAATATAAAATTTATCTGTTAAATATTTTTTATCTATTATATATTCTTCATTTTTGAAATTTAATTTATTTCCTATATTTTTAAATAGATTTCCTGAGTCATCACCTAATTTTTGACCTGTTTTTACTAATTCAAATGAATATGTATTATCATCATTTATAATACATTTCCATAATGTAGCATCTTCATTCATTTTTCCTGTAAATGTTTTTTCATTATATGGTATTAATAATTCATTATTTAATTCATTTATTGTTAAATATGTATTTGTTTCATTGTTATTTTTTACCCCTTCATTTATTATTCTATATATTTTTCCATTTTCTAAATTAGAAAATACTGTTTTTTCTGTATAAGGATTATTATTTGTATAATTAGTTGGATTTATAAAAGCCCAATTATTTCTTTCTTTTATATTTGATAACTGTAATTCATATATTTTATCTAAATTTTTCACTTGATTATTAATAATTATATTTGAATTAGTACCCTTTTTAACTATATTATAAAATATACTTGAACCTGTTTTATTAATTATAAATGAATCTATATCTGAAGAAAATGTTAAATATAAATTATGTTTAATATTATAAAATTTATATTCTTTTTCTTTTTCTCCTTCTTCTATAATTAATTTCCATATTATATCGTCATCAATTTTATATTTTTTAAATATATTAAAATCAGTATTTGATAAATCTATACTAGCTCTTACAAATTTTTTATTATATTCATTATTTTTATTTGGATCTGTTGCTAATTTACTATTTATCGAAATTGCTATTATTTTATTTATATTTCCATTTGAATCTTTATAATGTTTATTAGCACAAATATATTCATCATTTTTAGATTTTATATAATAACTATTTCCATGTACTAAATTTTTTAATGTTACACCACCACTTAATTTATTTTTATTATTTTGCTTTTTTGGACCCTTACTATCTTTATCTTCTGGAATTTTTCTTATTAATATATCTTGATTTATTATTTTTCCACCTTTTAAAATTTGAAATGAACGAGCTTTATTTATTTTATTTGAATATAAATTAAATTTCCATAAAAATTCTTCATTATCAATAGTAGTATTTTCTGTATATTTAATTAAATTATCACTATCTAAATATAAATAAAATTTTTTATTTTCAAATATAGTAAATAAATTATAATAATCCTTATGTATTTTATTAGGAATTAAAAATATATTACCGTCATAATTATTTATTATATTTGTATCCACTATACCAATATTATTTATATTTTTTATATTTTTAAATATACTTATATCTTCATCAGGAATTATTCTTATATAATCACCATCAGGACCTTCTACACTTATTTGATTTTTATCTTTGAAAACTTTCATTGTTTTATATCCATTTTGATAATAAGGACAATAAAAACCTACACCAGCATCTTCTTTATTACCTTCTAATACTATATATTCATATATATCATTTGTACTTTCAAGATACCATTTTTCTTCACCATTATTCCATATATATTTATTATTTTCAGGATCATATGTTATTTTAACTTCAATAGTATTATTATTATAACTTCCTAATACAAATTTATCATCTGATAATATATTATAAAATTTAACATTTCCATTTGTTATATTATTTTTTTGAATATTAAATCTAAATATATTATCTGAAAATATATTTTCAGTATTTATATTTTCTATTGGAATACATTTTAAATTATTTTCATTTTTATATTTACTTTTTAATTTATTTAAATTAACATATAAATTACTAGAATTATTCATTTTTTTTGATTCTATATAATACAATGCATTATTAATTAAATTTATATTATGATATAATACGTCTTCTTCTATTATTACATTATTTCCTTCGGCATTTCTTTGTGGAATTTTTATTTTATTTTTTATTTCACCAATATCATTATTTTCTGTTAAACTTTTATTACAATCATAAAATAATACACTTGTATCATTTTTTTTTTCATATGTTTTACATACATTTTTACCATTTATATTTGATAAACTAAATCCACTACAAGTTTCATTTTTATCACATGAATCTCTACATTCAAAATAACTTACATCGTCTTGTGTTTCAATAGTATTATAATTTATAAAACTTATATTAGTATTATTATGACATAAATCTTTATAATTTGAATTTTGATTGAATTTATTATTAATATTTGTTAAATATTCATTTTTTATAGAATTTGTAGTAATTAATTTTTGACCACCTACTAAACATTTTTTATTTGTTCTTAATATATTAATAGTTTCAATATTTTCAATATTATTTCTTATTGTGAATAAATAATTACTATTTATTATATTTGTTTTAACAAAATCTAAATTTATTCTTAATGGTTTTTTATATTGAATTAATGTTTTAGCTTGTAAATATTCACCTTTTTTATTTTGTATTACAAAATATTCAGAATTTGGCGAAATAGATTTTAATGACAGATTTAAATCTATATATTTGTCTTCTTTTTTCTCTAAAATTTTTAATTTATTTATTGGTTTAATTGGAATTATATAACAAGCTTTTTCTTTATCAGGTACATTTTCATTTTCTTTATTATAATAATCATCAATAATTATTTTATCTAAACCTGTCTCTTCATTAATAATATAAATAAAATATCTATTTTGATCTGCTAATTGTTCTATATCAGATATATCCTGAATTTTTAATTTTCTATTTTTTTCACGTTTTATACAATTTTCATCTAATTCTTCAAATATATTTTTCTCTAATGAATATTTAAGATTTATTACATATTTACTATTTACGGTAGGATTATTTATTAAATCTGATATAGATATTGTGTTTGCTGGTATTTTTTCAAATTCAAAATTTCTATTTAATACTAATATATCGTCGGAATTATGTGAAGGTGAATATATTATATATGAATTACATTCTTCATTTGTAAAATAATATTTGAAATTACCAATACTATCACTTATTTTTCCATATTTATCTTTTAATATAAAAGTATCACCTGAATTATTTAAACACATATCTAAAACCTCTAAAATATTATTATTATGAATTATTTTTTTATAATTTCTATTATGTATTGTATTATATGTATTTAATAAATTACAATCTCCGTCTCCATTATTTATAAATCTGTTTATATGAGAAAACATAAAATTAAATCTATTTAAATGATCTATTTCAATCATTTTTTCATCTGTTATTTCAATTCTTTCTATTGAATCATCTATATTCATACCAGTATTACTAATAAATAGCAATTTATTTACTAATCTATCTATTAAAAATGATTCTTCTTTTATCCATTCATAATTATATATATCTTCTTTTACAATATATTGTAAATAATAGTTAATATTATTAATAGTTCTATAAATTAAATAAAGATTACTATTTATTAATTTTTTAATATTAACTTGATATTTATATTTATTTAAATGTAAATATAACTTATTATTATTTAATTTTATATAACATATATTTTTAGTTTCAACACTTGAATAATCATTTTTAAATGGTAATACTTGTTTTAATAATAATTTATCAGAAGATACATATGTATCAATTAAATTAGATTTAAATATTTCATTATAATTAGTAATACCATAAATATTTAAATTTTTCTCAACCAAATTTGATAAATATTTATATTTATGATTTACATCAATTAATTCAGTAAATGGTTGCCAATTTTCATTTGTTTTTTTATAAGGTAATATTAAATTTATAATATTAAATAAATTATTTGTTTGAGTATTTCTAATAAATTTAAATAAAATTACATCACCTTTATTATATGTTCTTAAACTATCATTTCTACTAAAATTAATATTTTCATAATTTAAATATACACTTTTATTTTCCGCAATAATATCATTTTTTAATTTTTTTTGTATATTTGTATCGTCAGGTTCTCTATTAGGTTTTTTATTAATTTTAATATTAGCATATTTCATATTTAATATTTTTTTCAAAATATTTTTAACATCATTATTAAAAGATTTTAATAATACTAAATAAGGTTCATTTAATTCTTTTTTTCTTATATTTCTTTCTGGTAAATTTTTTTCTATTTTACTATAATTTTTAATAATATCTGTAAATGATATTAAATATTCCTTATTTACAACACTAATACTTGTTTTATCTTTTTCTACATTATTTAAATATACACCTAATTCATTTTTAAAATGATATCCATATGTTATATTAAAAAATCCTGGATCTTCATTATTTATAGGATCACTAAAATAATTACACATATTATATAATATATCTACAAATGAAGCAGGTTTATATATACAATCAATAAAACGGTTATCATTTTTTAATAATTCATTTAATTCAGTTGAATATTCATTATATCTTACTTGTATTTTATGACAAATATCTAATACTAAATCAATAATATAATTTGTTATATTTAAATCAGAATTTAATAGAGTATTTAAATATAATTTTAATTCGTTATTAAATTTATTTTCAGAAGTTGTTTTATAATTAATAAAATAATAATCTATAATATTATTTGCTGCATTTATAATATCTTCAATATTACCAATATTTCTATTTTCTTTATTATTTTTTACATTTATTATATATTTAATAATATTTGATGTTTTATCAAAAAATGTTTTATATACTTTACCTTGTTCTTCTGTAAATGAATCTAATTTTATAAATGGAATATTAGGTAATATTTCAAATAAATTTGAAATATGTATAAAATCAGTATATTTCATATTTGCATAAATATATTGTCCTTCTTTTCCAGGTTCATTTATTAATCTATCAAAAATTAATGTTATAATATTTGGTATTTTTACAGTATTAAAACCTACACCTTCTCTTAAATCATAACTATCATTTAATTTTTTCATATTAATTTCTATTTTTAATTCACTATTTGTATTATCTAATAAATAACCACTAGGACTAGTTCTTGTAGTTACATTTAATATTTGCGCTAATTTATTATATTTATTATTTTTATATAAAATAGTGATAAAATCAAAAATTTTATTTATATTTACAGATTTATTTTTTTTATTTAATATTTGTATATGTGTATATAATGATTTACATATATATGAATATATTTCTTCATTAGATATATCATTTTTTTCTAAAATAGAAGAATAATTACATGGTGCTTCATAAATTTCATTTAAATTATTATTATTATATATTACTATATACATAACTTGGGTGTTATTTGCTATATAAAATATTTTACTATTATATTGAATATTATCTTCTAATTGATTTTTTTTTATATAAAATGAATCTATTTCATTATTAAATGAAGTGATATATTCTGTAATATGATTTTTAGTTATTTTACTTATTTTTGAATCAGTATTTTGTAATCTTATTGAAAAATCGTATATTTTTTTATTTCTTTTACTTAAACCATAATTACTTAATAAATCATATATTGTATTTTTATTTGTATTTTTTATTGGTTTTAACCATTTACCTTTATTAAATATAGGTTTGCTATTATAATAAACAAAAACATCAGATTTTTTATTATTTATTATTAGTTCTGCTATACCAGGTAAATTAATTAATATTTGGGATATTTTTAATTCTTCTGAACCAGGTGAATCAAAATTAATAAATACTTTATTGGTTTTTCTTTTATTAACTCTTAAATTATTTCTATTATTAAATTCAATATTATTAATTTTTGTATTGGTTTCAGGATATGTATCATTATCTATTTCAACTGATATATTATTAAAATTAAAAATAGTATATTCTCCATTTTCTGTTTGAGGAGATTCTATATCAAATTCTAAACTTCTAAAATTTAAAATATCTTGTATATTACATTCAAATTTTGTACTTCCTTGACTCATAGGATTAAAATAAATATACATTGTCATATTTGTTTTTGAAATAGAATCTATATATTTTAATTTCATTCTATTTGATATGTTTTTATATCCAAAATTACTAGGTAAAGTATTTTTAGAATTTTCTTTTATTATATTTAATTGATTTATTAATAATTTATAATCATTATATTTAATAAATTTTAATTGTTGTACTAATCTATTTATATTTTCAATATTTTCTGTATTCATAGTTATTACTTCTCCTCCTTTCATTTCTATTAATTTTTCTTTTAAAAATTCCTGTTCTATTCTGTTTATTTCTTCTTCTGATTTTCCTGTTGTATTATTTTTAGTAGCATTTTTTACATAATTCATTATTTTTTCATTAGCTATTTTAAATTTTTCGTTATTTTTAATAATTTTATCATTTTTTTCACTATGAATTAATTCTTGTGTATATATTTTATTTGTTATATTCTTATTTATATTTACAATACTTTGATTTATCATATTATTATATACAGCTTGTTTTTCTTGAATTGCTTCATTTATTTGAATATCATTATATTTACTATTTTGAACTATCCATAAGAAATTATCTGGTAATATATCATCTTCCGAAATTTTATAATTTTCATTTTTATTATTTTCATCATATAAATCAGACCAAATTATTTTATTTGTAGTAGTATCTAAATATAAATATTTTTGGGTTTCAGGATTTTGAATTTTATAATATACAAGTTTTTTTTCAGGATCCGCTCCAACTGTACGTGGATCTAATTTTGCTTTATTATTTATTTTTGAAAGTCTTAGTTTTTCATTATATTCAACTTCTGTAATTTCTTTATTATTTTTTCTTTCTTGTAATAGTTTTTTCTGTTCAATATTATAATTTAAAAATAAACAACCGTCTATATTATTAAATATTGATTTTTCACTTTTAACATATGGTGTTATTTTATAATTATTATTATAACCTTCAAATTTAAATTTTGTATTATTTATTAAATCTTCATCACTATTAAAGAAATTATTTAATAATGTTGCATAATTATCACATGTATTATCTTTTGCTACTAAACCACGTATTTTATATGGTGGTGGTCTATTTGGATTATTTATATTTAAACTTTTATTAAAATATATTTTACTTCTAATATTATATAAAATCTTAACATTATCAAATATATTTTCAATATAATCTTCTGTTCTTATAAATCTCCATTTTGCATTATTTAATATAAATGGTTCTTTATATCTTGACGTATTTTCTCTAAATACAATATCATAGTTTGATTTCTTTTTTTTAATGTATAAATACATGTAATATTTAATATCATTTTCTATAAAATATACATAATAAAAATTTGATTTAGTAGGTTTTTGTATATATAATTGATGTGAATTTGGAAATTTTACCCATTCTTCATTTTTTAAATCTTCTAAAAGTATATTTTCTATATAAAAATTATTTAAATAAAATTCATTATCATTTTTAGCTAATTTATCTAGATTATCTGTTACTATACTTGTTTTTTCGGGATGTTCATCTATATCATTATTTAAACATGCTTTTATAATAACTGTTTCGTCTTCATTAGTATCAATTTTATCTAATATTGTATAATTTTTATAACCCTTATTTACTTCCCATACATATGAATCATTTCTTCCTTTTAAACCATATTTTATTGAACTATTATTTTTATATATTAATTCTTTATTTGGTTCTGATATAAATGACATTATTCTATATGTATCTTTATTAAATCCTAATTCAGAACTTATGTGTGAATCTATATAAATATCTAAATTATATGGTAAATTGGGAGGACAACTATTTGACCGTAATTTTAATAATGGATTTCTATTTGTATTATCACAGGGACCACATTGATAATTTAAATTAGAATCTAAATCAATACAATAAGTATTACTTTGTAAATTATTTTTAATAGAGTAATAATTATTTAAGTTAATTATATCATTAATATTATTAGTATTATTAATAATATTCATTTTTTCATTAATTTTAAAATATTTATCAATTATTGAATAATTTCCTCTATTTGTTGCTAATTTTAATGTATTTATATTAGAAGATACTGAATGATTTATATATTGTTGAATGACTGATAATTTTTTTCTTATATTAATAAATCGTTCTTTTTTCAATTCATTTATTAATTCAGTTTTTAAATAATTTAATTTTTTTAAAGTTTCAGTCATATTATTTTTAGTTAATGTATGTTCAGATAAAATTATATCTCCTAAACTAGAAATAATTCTTAAATTATTTTGTAATTGAATACCTGTACCTGTTTGAATATTAATATTTTTTGTTTTATATATATATAATTTATTGTGAAATACATTATCAAATAAATTTTTTACATTTGTATTTGTATCATATATATGAAATAAATTTGCTAACATTTCATGTGGATATTTTGTTAATAATGATATACATAATGAATAAACAATTACTATAAAATCATCTACTGTTTGATAATCTTTATCAATCATAAAGAAACAATTTTTTAAAGTATAAAATACATTTATTAAATCCATATCATCTATTGGTATTTCTTCGTCTTCAATAATTGAACTAATAAAAGTATTAAAAGTTTCTATTGCCATATTATAACTAGTATTTGAAATATTATATGTAGAATCTGTTAAATATTTATTAATTATAGAAAATGAAATTTTATGAATATTTATAAAATCTTCTATTCCTTTTCTATAATTCACTGGTAAATTTTCTAAATTTTTTGCTTTTCTTTGAGCTTTATAAGTATTCATATCAAATTTAGCAGTTGTTATAAAATTTTCTATATTTTTAGTATATTCTTCTATTATTATATTTGTTCTACATATATTTGTTAATATATTTTTGCTAAAAATGATTTTTTGTTTTACTTGTAAATAATTATTTTTTAAATTTTTTAAAGTTTCCATTGAATATTTATTACAATAATTTTCAATATTAATATTTTTAGAACTATTTGATTCTTTAATATTATTTAAATCAAATGATTTATTTTTATCTAATTTTTGCATTTGTTCGTCTTGTTTTGGCAAACTTTTAAATATTTTATTATAATTTAATTGTATTTTTTCACCTGTTTTAGAAATAAATGGTTTAATAAAATTTTTAAAATCTTTATGAGGTTCTATTAAATATTCTTCATATGTATTTCTTTTATTGAAAAATATATCATATAATGTTTTATATGTTGGAAGATCATCAAATGGAGTATCTAAATTATTATAAAATATATCAATATTGTTAAATATTTCAATAATATTATTTTTATTTATTTTAAAATCTTCTATTATTTGTAATAAACTAAAAATATCGGGAATTTCATTTATATTATAATTTTCTTCTACTCTTACTATTTTTTGATATTTTGTTAATATTTTATTTTCTAATACAGTACATATTTTATTTTTATATCTCATAAATATTTCTAATTGAGTATTTTTTGGTTTGTTTTCATTTACTTTAATCATATCTATTTCTAATTTTATATACTCTTGAACTGTATTTAAAAATTTATCTATTAATTCATTATTTTCTTGCACACTATTACCTATTTTTGTTCTAAGTAATATTATATTATTATTTAATTCTTTTATATTTTCATCAATATCATCTAGAAGATTTAATATTAATGTTTTCAATCCATATATTGTTTTATCATTAGGTTCCGATTCTTTTCCTCTAAATTCTATTACAGTTTTAAATTTTTCTTTATATTCTAAAAATACAGTAGGATCATTTGGATTTAATAAAATTTGTGAGAAATCTGGTAAATTATATATAGAATCAAATATTTGGGTATATTTTGAAACAACATTTTCTCTATAATTTATAAATTTGGTTAGTTTATTTATTATATTATCTATTTCTGTTAATATTTTTTCTACTCTTACTAAATGTTTGCTATATATGTTATTTTTACAATCTAATATAGTATTACTATTTTTTTTTGTAATCATTGATAATAAATTATGTAAGCTATTTTCATTTGTACTTGCATAAGTAATATTTTTTAAATTTTGTAATATAAATTGTTTTTTTCTTGTATTATTTATATTTAAAATTATAGTATTTGTTTCATTATATATTTTTGTTTCTATTGTATTTGATAATTTAGTAAATTTATTATCTTCTTTTTTATCAAAATAATAATAATTTAATTTATTTTTAAATTTATCTTTTATAAAAGTATCATAATTTATATTTTTATAAAATATATAACTTAATTTATAATTAACATTATTTAATATAGAATTAAAATATAATATATCTATTAAATATTTTTCACTACTTTTATGTATTAATTCTTTTTCTTCATTATAAAGCATACTTGTTCTACATTCAGTTTCATCAGTTAATGTTTTATAATAATATACTACACCAACTATTTTTAAATTTAATGGAATTCTATTTTTAATTATAATATTTGTAAAACTATTTGTAGAACATATTGGATTATTTTTTGTTTCAAATCTAGGTTCTGATATATATATTTCTTCATTTTCTTTATATAAATAAGAACAAAAATAGTATCCATTTTTGAAAATAAATTTATTATTAACTACATTTTGTTCATTAATATTTTTATTTTCCAATTCAATAATAAATTCATTATTTTTATGATATGAATCTAATTCTTCATTTATTCTATTTATCATATTTTCATCTTCTTTCCTCAGTATTCTAAATTGCGATTGTATTTCATTACAATTAAAGATTTGATATGAATTTTTAATCATTCTATATAATATATAGATTAAAAAAAAATATATATAACATATTTAAAATTGATTTAAATTATTTATATATTTCAAATTTTTATGGAGTCTTTTTGTGCTGTTACTATACAATATTTAGATATAAAAAATGGTGAAAATATAAATAATCTTATATTAAATAAACAACTTATTTATAATGTAAATAAAAAAAAAAATAGTTATACTGTTGATTTTCTTATTAATAATTATGATTTAGATTTAAATAATTTAATATATAATAATTTAGGTGAAACATTTTGTATTATATCAGAAAATGATTATAATTCATTAATTCAATTATTATATAGTGATAATAAACAATTAATTAATTATAATAATAATTATTATATTATTGAAATTGAGTCTCATTTTAAATTTAAAGGAAATGAAAATATTGTAAATAATGTACGTAATAAATTTTTAGATAAAATAAAAAAAAATATATCTAATTGAAATAATTATTTATAATTCTGAAAATTCATTATTATCATATCCTTCTAAATCATAATTTTCACCTCCTTTTTTTTCACCTCCATACATTTCATTTGTTTTATATATTTCCTCTTCACTAATTAATTTATCTAATTCACCTCCTATTGTTTTTAATTTATTCATACTTTCAGCCATTTCTTCTTCTATATTTTCCATTTCTTCTTGAACTAAATCTTCTTCTGGTTCTACATCATTATAATCAATTACACCGTCTTTATTTGTATCATATTTTTTTACATCTTTCATAATTCTATTATATTCATGTTCTGAATCTTTATATTTTTGTGTTTGTTCGTCTAATTTTTTTTGTGCATTTGATAATTTAGTATTTAATTTATATTGTGTTGCACCTAATTTTCTTGCATTTTTCATTTTATTATTATAATCTGTTTTATTAAGTACTATTTCTTCTTGGATTATTTTATTTATTTCTACATCCATATCTTTTTCTTCTGCTAATTCTTCTTCCATTTCTTTATCTTCATTTGTTTCATCTAATAATGATTCTTCTTCTGAAGATAATAAATTATTTTCTTCTTCTACTGAACCACCAATTAAATTATCATTTATTAATTTTCCATATGATGTTATATTATTTTCTGTATTATTTGTATTTAATAAAATTATATATAATAATGTTAATAATATAGCTATTTGAATTCCTAAATGTTTATCAGAATAATATACTATTAATAATAATAATATTATTTTTCCAAAAATACTATTATAAAAAGAATTTATCATTGAATTAATAGGTGGATTTACACTTGAAATATATAATATTAATCCTATAATTATTATATATTTAACATTTGTATTATCTAATATATTGTTTAAAAATTCCATATATGTATATATATATATTATATAAAAAAAAATATATATTAATTAAAAATTTATATTTATAATTTATAAATTTTTTGACATTAAGAATTTTTTAAAATCCTCATATTCTCTTCCTCCTTCATATGCTTCTACTTTATTATTATGTGTAAATAATATAGTAGGGAAACCTTCAATATTATTTTCTTCAGCAGCTTTTTCATCTTTTTCACAATTTACTTTAGTAATTGCTATATTTTTTATACTAGTATCATTTTCTAATTTTTCCCATTCAGGTTTAACTACTTTACAATGAGGACACCAATCTACATAATATAATACAAACATTGCTTCTTGTTTTTGACCACCTTTAATTTTATTTGTTGCTTTACCTGTAATAAAAAATAAAACAAAAGTAATTATTAATAGTGCTCCCATAATCATAAACATATTTGTTCTATTTGTTCTATTTATTCTATTTGAAATAAATTCTTTTGCAGAATTTAACATTATAATTATATATTATATTTTTTATTCAAATAAATTTTTTTTTTCATTAATTATTATTTCGTTAATATTACTATTTATTATACATAATTTATTTAAATATGTTTCTTTATTTTGAATATTTTGACTATATATTTTTTCATATTTTTCTTCTAATTCTTTACATTTATTTTGAAAAATAATTTTTAATTTATTTGTTTCTTCAATTTCTTTTTTATATTCTTTTATTTTTCTTAATTGATTATTATTTTCTTCCATTAATTTTTTATTTATTTCTACTAAATTATTTGAATGAATACCTGTTAATTGTTTAATATGATTTCTAATATATGATTTTTCTTTTTGTTCTATTACATTATATATTTTATAATTTATATAAGTTTTATATTCAATTGAACAGTTAAAATCTATATTTGGATTTAATAAATATAATGTATTATTATTATTAAATTTTTTAAAAACAGATAACAATAATGGTAATTTTATCATATTATATTTATTTTTAATCAAATTTAATAATAAATATTGAATTGTATATTGTATATTACTATTATTTATATTAAATCCATTATTTAAAACAATTTTTTTAGATATTAATAAAAAATCAGTTGAATTATTTAAATAATGTAAATTATGTTTATTTATATTTTCATTTGATATATTGATAATATTATTATTATTATTATTAAATTCATTTATATAATCATTTTTTAATAATTCTTGTTTTCCATTTTCATTACATATATATTTTAATTCCTCTGAAATATTATTAAATATATCATTTGTATAATTTTCAAAAAATTCTGTTGGTATTTCATTTAATTCAATAATATTTGTTCTTATATAACTATTTTCTTTTATTTTATTTAATGATATATATTCTAAAATTGGTTCTGTTAAATAAGTATTTAATGTAGTATATAAAATAATATCATATAAACAATTTTTTAAAATTTCATTATGTATAGAATCATTATAATCACATTTATAATTATATAATTTTATATTTAATTTATTAATAGTATTATTTAAATTTTTTTTTAAATTATTTATATCCCAATTCCAGTTAAAATTTATAATTAAAATTTCTATTTCTAAATTTATATTTTTATTTATATTTTTAATATGATTTATATATTTATTAATTTCTATTATATTTTCTTTATTATTATTAGTAATAATAATACTTAACATTTAAATAAATAAAATAAAAAAACAAAAGAATTTTATCGCATATAAATATGAAGTCCAAAAAAAATAAATTTATTTTTATAAATGATACTGTTGATAAAATAAATAGCATAAATAATTATTCTGACAATGAACATATTGTATTAATTGAATATGATTTATATATAAATAAAATATTATCAAGTTATAAAAATAAAAGTAGTTGTATAAAAGAACAATTTAATAAAGATTTTTCAAGGGCTGTATATAAAATAAATAATAAAAATGAAACAAATCCATTTATTTTTATTGATTATTTTGAGTTTTTATTACTTCAAAAAAATCTTAAATTTTCTGAATTTTTAATGTTATGTACGCAGGCTGTAATGGGTTGTCCTTTAGAAATTTTATATAAAACAATATATAATAAAAATATTTATATAGGTGAATTAAAACATACAACTCCTTTAGTTTTTCATATTTATAATAAAAATAATGATATTTATTTTATTATAAAAAAAACTCTAAGATATTTTTATATTAATAAAAAAGGTATTGATATTACTTTAAATTTGATTAATATTAATATAAATATTCCATTTTCTTCAAAAGAAAAAATAATAATAACATATAAAATACTTAAAAATAAATGATTATATTTAATTAAAAACAAATGTCAGCAATAGGAATTGACTTAGGAACTACATATTCATGTGTAGGAATATGGCAAAATGGTAGGTGTGAAATTATCGCAAATGATCAAGGTAATAGAACAACTCCTTCATATGTAGCATTTACTGATACAGAACGACTTATTGGAGATTCAGCAAAAAATCAAGCTGCTCTTAATCCAGAAAATACTGTATATGATGCTAAACGTTTAATTGGTCGTAAATTTTCAGATGAACATGTTAAACGAGACAAAGAACTGCTTTCTTATAAAATTGTAGCAGATAAAAATGATAAACCTATGATTGATGTTAGTTATAAATGTGAAAGAAAAGAATTTTCAGCTGAGGAAATTTCTTCTATGATTCTTACTAAAATGAAAGAAATTGGAGAAGCATTTACTGGTAAAAGTGTTAAAGACGCTGTTGTAACTGTTCCAGCATATTTTAATGATTCACAGCGTCAAGCAACAAAAGATGCAGGGGCAATTGCAGGATTAAATGTTCTTCGTATTATTAATGAGCCAACTGCTGCTGCTATTGCATATGGATTAGATAAAGTAAAAGGTAAAGAATCTAATGTTTTAATTTTTGATTTAGGTGGTGGTACTTTTGATGTATCATTACTTAGTATTGATGACGGTATTTTTGAAGTTAAAGCAACTGCTGGTGATACTCATTTAGGAGGTGAAGATTTTGACAATCGTTTAGTAACTCATTTTACAACTGAATTTAAACGAAAACATAAGAAAGATTTGAGTACAAATAAGCGAGCATTACGACGTTTAAAAACTGCATGCGAACGTGCTAAACGTAATTTATCTTCTTCTGCAACAGCAAACATTGAACTTGAATCACTTTTTGAAGGGGTAGATTTTTATTCTAGTATTACACGAGCTCGTTTCGAAGATCTTTGTTCTGATTTATTTAGAAATTGTATGAATCCTGTTGAAAAAGTACTTACTGATGCTAAAATGAGTAAAAGTGAAGTTGATGAGGTTGTTTTAGTTGGTGGTTCTACTCGTATTCCTAAAGTTCAAGAATTACTAAGTAATTTCTTTGGAGGTAAAGAATTAAATAAATCTATCAATCCTGACGAAGCGGTTGCATATGGTGCTGCTGTTCAAGCGGCTGTATTAACTGGTGCTGAAGATATGTCTCAAGATCTACTATTATTAGACGTATCACCATTATCACTTGGTATTGAAACTGCTGGTGGTGTCATGACTAGTTTAATTGATAGAAATACTACTATTCCTGCTAAAAAATCACAAGTATTCTCTACTTATGAAGATAATCAACCTGGTGTAAATATTCAAGTTTTTGAAGGAGAACGTAAATTTACTCGTGATAATAATAAATTAGGTGATTTCTTATTAGAAGGTATTCCACCTGCACCAAGAGGGGTTCCACAAATTGAAGTTACATTTGATTTAGATACTAATGGTATTCTACATGTAACAGCAGAAGATAAAAAGGGTGGTAGTAAAAAAGATATTAAGATTACAAATGATAAGGGAAGATTATCACAAGAAGAAATTGATAAAATGGTTGCTGAGGCTGAAAAATTTAAGGAAGAAGATGATAAAATGAAGGCACAAGTTGATGCTAAAAATGATTTAGAATCTTATACTTATCAATTAAAATCTGCTGCGGAAGACGATAAAAATGCCTTAGAAGAAACTGATAGAACTCAATTAAAAGAAAAAGTTGATGAGGTTATGAAATGGTTAGATACTGCTCAAAATGCAGAAAAAGAAGAAATTGATTCTATGAAAAAAGAATTAGAAGATGTTTCTAAACCAATTATGGAAAAATTATATAGTGCTGCTGGAGGACAAGGTGGAATGCCTGATATGAGTCAAATGCCTGGTGGAATGCCAGACATGAGTCAAATGCCTGGTGGTATGCCTGATATGAGTCAAATGCCTGACATGAAACCTACTGTTGAAGAAGTTGATTAAATTAAAAAAAAAATATAACAATTTTATTAAGCAAGAGTACCAAATGGATCCCATATAGGAAATCGTTCTTGTATATTTTCATTCCATTTTTTTTTTAAATCATTTGATAAATATTTTTTATTAACAATAATTTCAAATACATATTCTTCCAACCATTTATCTGTCATAGAATAATATCCATTATTTTTATCTTCTTCTTTATTTTTACCTTCACCCCAACTATTTTCTATTTGCCATCTATTTATTTTTGAATCATTTATATTATAACCTGTTATTACCATTGCATGAGTAGGTTGAGTTTCATAATATAGTAATCTTTCTTTTTTGTCTAAATTAAAATCTATATGTAGTAGATCTTCTATTTTATATATTTCAGTATCTAATATATTATTTTTATTTAATAAAAATTTTCCTACATCACATGCAAAATATACAGATTCATTTTTATCTATACTTTTTTTTGCCGCCGCTTTTATTATATTTATATCTACATTTAAATATTTTATCTCTTCACCCTCTATCATATTATTTAAATATTCTACACCATATATACTATCATATTTATGTCTTGGATCATGTATCAAACATATATAGTCATTTAAATCTATTTTTATCATTTTTGTAAATTTCTCTACTGTTAAATTTTTTACTATTTTATATTTACATTTTTTATCTACATATTCCCAATTAAATTCACTTGGCGGTTTTCCAAAAAATTTTACCAATAATAAATATATATCTTTTAATGCCTTTTCTTTATTCATTTTTTCATTATATATATCCCTTAAATATTCTTTTAATTTTTTTTTTAATATTTTATTTATATTATCACTATTTGAAGTATGATAACTTTCTGCAAATACACTTTTAGGAATTAATCCATATTTTTTTATTAAATTTTGAAACATACTCCATGTACCACCATCATCTATTAAATTCATTATTATATTTTCTACTATTCTACTATTATATGATTCACCTTTTTTATATAAATCTTCTAATAAATAAATTATATAATTCATACGCTCAAATTTATCCCAGAAAAATAAATAACTTTGAGAAAATTCAAAATCATTTTCTAAATTATATTTTTCTATAAATTTATTACGAATCATATTTAAACCTGCAAACATCCAACATCTACCCGAACTTTTTTGATTTGATATTTTGTTTAAATTTTTTATTTTTTTATTAAATATATGATGATTTTCTATATTTATATTACTTGGAATTAATAATTTATATAATGAATTATTATGTAATGTTAAAAAATCCTTATCTTCTATTTTAAATTCTTTCCAAAATTCTGGATTTATTATTACATTATTACCTCCTATTTTTTTATTTTTTATATTATTTTTATATTTTAAATATTTTTTTTTATATTTCAAATATTTATTTTTATATTTTTCCTTATTTATCATATATAATATTATAATATATTAAATTGATTTTTTATTAATATATATATACCCATATTTATATGAGCCATTTTATACACTATAAATATAAACCTAAAATATTACAACATATTAAATATAATTCTATTTTAAAAAATTATTTATATTCATTTGCAAAATCAAACGACTTACAAAATTTAGTTTTATATGGTAGTTATGGAACTGGTAAAAAAACTTTTATTCTTTGTTTCTTAAATCAATATTTTAATAATGATAATATTATCTATAATACCACTACATTTAATTATACATTATCAAATAATTATAAAATTCACTATAAAGCAAGTTCATATCACTACCAAATTTATTTATTAGATAATTATAAAAATAATATATTAATTATTCATGAATTAATTAAATATCTTATTCAATCTAAATCTATTGTTAATGATTATATTATTATTCTTTTATATAATATAGAAAAATTACAAAATAATATAAATCTTCTTAAAATTATTATGGAAAAATATCCACATGTTAAATTTATTTGCAGTTCTATAAAACGTTTTCATGAACTAGAATTAGCTATTCAATTACGAGTTGAAAAATTATCAGAATTTGAATTACTTCAAATTTTTCTTACTATTAATAAAAAACAACAACTTAATTTATCTCATGAATTTGCTATTTCTACTGTTAAAGAATCTTCTAATAATTTAAATGTTTTACTTAATACTATTCAATCTACTATTAATAATACCGAAAATAATAATACTATTTTAAATAATATTTCTGATTTATTGCAAAAAAAAAACATTCATGATTATCCTAAAATTAAACAATTTTTAAATAAAATTATTATATTTAATTCATATAATATTAACTATATTATTGAATATATATTATCTAAAATTTCACATCTTATCCATAATAAATTATATTTTATTAATCAAATAACTCAAATTATTAATACAAATACAAATACTATTGTAAATGATATTATGACATTAGATACATTCATATTTCTTATTTACAAAACAATTAAATAACTTATTTAAATATTATTTTTTAATTATATATAAATATGATTTCTTTATTTGAACCTGAACAATTCTATGGTAATCTTGAATATAAATTATATATTGGTTCAAAAAAAAATGATAGAATATTATCTCAATTTTTTTTCAGATTAAGAGAAGGTAATGGTAAAGCTATTTATATTATAGGAATCACCGATAATGGATTTTTACATATTACTAATATCAAACTTATTTTTGAAAGCATACAAAATTTTATTCATATTGTAGGTAAATATTCTCAATATAAAATACGTATTTTTACTCAAAAACCTTATGTATATGCTATTATATGTCTTGAAAATAATAAAATTTCACAAATTAATGATATTATTGATTTTAATCTTATTTATTAATTTAAATAACCAATTTTATATCTTTTTTTCATTACCATTTTTAATTTTAATCTTATATGATCATAATCATTTTTTAAAAATACTGCATCCTCTCCATATGAAGCTCTTATAAATGATTCATCTATTTCAAAACTACTTCTACTTATATATTCTTCTAAATTTCTTGATACCATTATATAATCTACACATTTTTCTGTTAATTTACCATCTTTTGTTGGTAATGCCCATACATTTGTTCTTATATTACTTTCTTTTATTGGAAAAATCATAAAATTTTCTAAATTAAATTCTGAATACAAATTTTTTAGTTTTTCTTCTAATTTTTTTGCTTGTTTTTTTACTGCTGATTTTTTTGAATTTTCTAATATTTTTTTCATATTTCCATTTTTTGAATTAAATTCATTTTCTATATTATTAAAATCAAAATTAAAATCACCACCAATTATTACTTTTTTATTTTTTTTTATTTCATCTAATATTTCTTCCAATATTTTAATTAATTTTTCTATTTGTGTTAAACTACTTGTTTCTGATACTATTGGTAAATGTACATTTTTTATTATTATATTTTCTGCTTTTTTCTCACCAGTAGTATCAATTATATACATTCCAAAATAATCTAAATATCTATTTTTTCCATATAGTGAAGTCCCTTTTTGCGTCTGTATTACTAAATCATTTAATCTTTTTCCAGATTTTTTTTGTGTCTGCCATTCTTGAAATAAATATATATCTGCATCTTCATTTAATTCTGGTGGTGGTATATTTTCATTTAATTCTTCTATTGTTCTATATTTTTTCTTATTATCTAATACTATCTCTCCTCTGCCACAACTTAAATATGATTTATTATTTTTATCCATATAATATGTTTGACCACCTAAATTATGTGTTACTACAACTAACTCTTGTTTTTCAGAAAATAGTGGGTTTTTTTCTTTAACCATTTTTTTTTTTGGAATAAATTCTTCTGCTTCAATATTCATTCCACCTTTTAATGTTTTTAGTTCATTAAAATTTTTCAATTTTAAATATTTTTTTTTATACTTCAAATATTTTTTTTTATAATTCATATATTATTAATAAAATATATTAAATTACATTTTTATAAAATTTTAAACAATTTAAATTAGATAATCATATATTTTTACTGATAATACTTTGCCTATTTTTCTTTTTCCTAAACTTATATCTGCTAACAATAAATTATCATTTTTCTTATATTCTTCAATTAAATTACTTAATGTTTCATATTTTTCTATTATTATTTTACTTATTTTTTGGGATACACCTGGAATTGTTGCCAATTGAACTATATTACATATTTCCTTACTCATATTTTCTTTTTTATTCATTTTTATTGATGATACATAATTATCAGTAGAACTTTCTACTTCCTTAAATTTTCCTTCATTATATTTTCTTCTTATTTGTATAATTATATCATATGTGTCTTTTATATTATTACTATTAATTACTTTTATATTATCACGAAAACTCATATTTATTATACTCCCTAATAATGCTTTTCTATTTAATGTATTACAATCATCTATATTACCCTCTATTATATAATAAATATTATTACTATGATTTGATAATAATCTCATTTTTTGTTCTTTATATCTACCGTCTTTAATAGAAGCTCCTAAATCATTTATTGTTTTTCTTTCTATTATATAAATTAATTTATCATTTTCAATATACTGAATATCCCCTATTTCAAGATTTTTTTTTATAAAAGTCTCATTGTTTTCTTCTAATAATTTTATCAAACTATTTTCCCTATTATCTATTATTATTTCCATTATATATATTTATTTTTTTATTGTTAAATACATTTATTTTCTTTTATTAAATACATTTATATAATAAAAAAAAAATTTATTTATATATAATATAAAACAATGTTAGATAAACAATTTAGAATTTTTTCAGTTTTAATTTTATTATTTATGCTTTTATGTTATTTATATTCTAATAATAATAGTTTAGTTTTAAAAGGTGGTAATTTACAACAAGATTTTGAAAAAGCACAAATCACATATAATAATGCTGTCCAAAATGTTGAAGATACCCAAACTGCTTATGATAATATAATTGCTAATCAAGATTCAACAAATGCCGATAAAGACGCCGCTAAAAAAGCACTTGATAATGCTAAAAAATCCCAAGAGGTAGCAGAAGGAGCGTTAAATGAAGTTCAAAATACTATGAATAAATGTACTGTTGATTTAAAAGAAGTCTATGACGCTTCTGAGGCATTAAAAGATTTAAAAGATAGAATTACTAGTTGTGGTGATAGTATTACTTTCTCAAATCCATTACTTAATGAAATTTCCAATACTGAAGAAGGTGAAGGTGAAGGTGAAGGTGATACGGATGTTCCAGATCTTGATATAAGTTCTGTACCTGGTGCAGGTGATTTACCTGAAACACCTATAACTGAAACAACTGCACAAGATGATGAAACACCCGCAACTGTTGCCGAAACGCCTGCAACTGTTGCTGAAACACCTGCAACTGTTGCTGAAACACCTGCAACTGTTGTTGAACCACCCGCAACTGTTGATGAATCACCTGCAACTGTTGCTGAAACACCTGCAACTGATGCAACTGGTGTTGAACCATCTGCAACTGATGCAACTGTTGCTGAAACACCTGAAACACCTGCAACTGATGCAACTGCTGTTGAACCACCTGCAACTGATGCAACTGTTGCTGAAACACCTGCAACTGATGCAACTGTTGCTGAAACACCTGCAACTGATGCAACTGCTGTTGAACCACCCGCAACTGATGCAACTGGTGTTGAACCACCCGCAACTGATGATGAATCACCCGTAACCGAAACTCAAATAAAACAAGGAACTCCTGCAACAGGAACAACTTCAGGAGAACAAACAGGTGGTGGTTCTAATATTGAAGGATTTTCAAACAAAAAAATATATGCACCATTTTAATTTATTTTACACAATTTTTTTTTCTATATTTTTATAATCAGATATATTAAATAATATACAACAATTTAACCAAAACATATAAAATAAGAATAAACAAGAAAATTGATAAAAAGTTATTATATTAAATAATTTTAATAATGATATAAAAATACAAGCCACCATAAATATTTTACTCTCTATACGATTCTGTATTCTTCCAATACTTTTATCTATTTCTAACTCTTCTATTAATCCAAATACAGGAGTTCCCATAATATATATTATTTCTATTTTTATATATAATTTATATATATTGTCATTTATTTAATATATATATAGGATTTACTTGAACAACACTTAATAAATTAGCTTCTTCTATTCTTATTTTACGTGCTATTAAAATTAATTTTTTCTTCAAATTTTTATAATTTGATAAAATATTTTTATATGAATTTTCAAACAATTTAATTTCTTTTTTTTTCAAATTATAATTTAATTCTATTTTTTTTATTTTTTCTAATATTTTCTTCACAAATACTGGACATTTTTTACGTTTCCCTAAATTTTTTATTTGTTTAATTGTATTTACACGTGTAAATGAGGGATTTATTTTTATAAAATTTTTATCATTACATAAAGGACAATTATCATGTTTATTTCTAAACCATGTTATTATACATTTACAATGATAACTATGACCACATTCTAATGTATATTTTTCATTTTCTATAGTTTCATGACAAATAACACATATATTATTATTATTTTCCATATTATTAAAAATATTTAATAAATTATATTTAAACTTACTCACATCTATCATTTAACCATTTATCTTTTAATAATTCATTAACATTAGCCCTTTTATCTGGATCTATTGATAATAATTTTAATAAAAACTCTGTTATTTCTTCTGATTCTTCTTGTTCAAAATTAAATTCATCCACTAATACATTTAATATTGTATCTTCTTCTAAAAATAATGGAGAAAATCTCAATCTACCCTTATAATCAAAATAGTTTTCATAATATTTACCTTTTTTAAATACTTTTCCAGGAAATCCTCCCAATATTACTTTCATCATACATAATAATAAAAACTCTATTTGAGTCTTATCATTTTCATTTTCATATGATTCTGATGAAAAACCAGAAGAACAATCTGATCCGTCTTCATAATATCTTGTATAATCAAATAAACATATACCTGTTATTAATTCAAATATAATACAACCAACTGCCCATATATCAATTCCCGGTCCATAAGGCAAACCTATTATACATTCAGGAGCACTATAATCAATTGTTCCTATACCAAAATTAGATTTATCACTAGTTAAATGAGAAGTACCGAAATCACATATTTTTATATTTATATCTTTATTATATTTTATTTTATCAATACTTTTTTCTATTAGTATATTGTCTAATTTAATATCGGTATGAATTATATTTTTACCATGAATATGTTTTAATCCCTCCAATATTTGATATGTTATTTTTTTTGTTAAACAATGTGGTAAGCATCTTATTATAGAAGAACCATCTGATTCTGAACCTGATTCAGATCCCGAATCATTACTGCTCATATCACTATATTTAAATAACCTTTTTAATATATGTAAATCACAACCCATTATATCAACTACCATACATAAATGTTTAACATGGTTATTGCTATTTTTAAATATAAATGAATCTTCCATATTAATTATATACGGATTTTTACCTAATTTTTTTAATATTTTAATTTCACTTTGTCCTATTTCTTCATCAGATTTATTTGATTTAGTTATTTTAATAGCATATTTTTTATCATTTGCACTTACTTGCCATACAGAAGAATATGAACCCTCACCTAATATTTTATCTACTTTATATTTTTTAATTTTATCATTAATATTTAAAACACATAATCCTCCTTCTTCATATTCATGTATATTATCTTCTAAATCATTTTTATTTTTATCTATATCTTCTTCTGTAAAATTATATGGTTCAGACAACATTTTGACTTATATTATTTTATTTATCATTTTTTTAAATAAATATATTATATAAATATGAATCT
>CEUJ01031736.1_pt1 | contig 34104 bp, 35 predicted proteins | sample 361531 | NCBI WGS metagenome assembly CEUJ01 (sample SAMEA2622842, study PRJEB7988) | marine metagenome | biome: marine biome (ENVO:00000447); feature: marine epipelagic mixed layer (ENVO:xxxxxxxxx); material: "saline water (ENVO:00002010), including plankton (ENVO:xxxxxxxx)" | depth 140 m | reverse complement strand
CACCACTTGTATTCAGAGTTATGGCGGTCGGAGCACGGACATTATGCGGTTTTTTTGGAAATGGCGCGACTTATTACCTCAGAATCAATCGATGAGCGTTGGGCGTTGTTTTTAGAAGAAGAGGCTAAAATCATTCAACAACAACCTTTTTCATGCTCCATGCATGGATGGGTTTAGTTATTCCCCTTATTCTTCTCGATGATACTAAAAACATGCTTTAAATTGCATTGGCATTGCGTTACATTAAAGGTATGCAATACCGTCGTTTAGGTTCATCCGGTTTACAGATAAGTGCCTTATCCTTTGGGTCTTGGGTGACGTTTTCCAAGCAAGTCGATGAGGATGTTGCTTACCAATTGATGACTCATGCCTATGATCAAGGGGTAAACTTTTTTGATAATGCCGAAGTTTATGAGCAAGGTCAAGCCGAAGTATTGATGGGTAGGGCCATAAAAAAGGCAGGCTGGGGGCGAGATACTTATTGTGTGTCATCCAAGGTGTTTTGGGGTGGTCAGAAACCAACCCAACGGGGGTTATCCAAAAAGCATGTGCATGATGCCTGTCATGCGGCGTTGGAGCGGTTACAGGTGGATTATTTGGACCTGTATTTTTGCCATCGTCCGGACCCGGATACGCCAGTATTTGAAACGGTGTTTGCTATGAACGACTTGATTACTCAAGGAAAAATACTGTACTGGGGCACGTCAGAATGGAAGCCGAACCAATTGATTGAAGCTTATAAGGTGGCGTCGAAATATGGGTTGCGAGGCCCTGTGATGGAGCAGCCGGAATACAACTTATTTAATCGTAAAAATGTTGAGTTGGATTTAAAGCCAATTATTGATAAATACGGGTTGGGGACCACCATTTGGTCGCCCTTATGTTCAGGCATGTTAACGGGTAAGTATCAGGATGGGATTCCAAAAGGGTCGCGTTTTGATTTAGAGGGGTATGAATGGTTAAAGGATCGTTACCATAGCGATGTGGGGCAACAACGCATTCAGCAGGTGAATCAGATGGCGCATATTGTTCGTGACTTAGATGCTACGTTATCGCAGGTGGCGATTGCTTGGTGCCTTAAGAACCCTGATGTATCTACCGTGATTTTGGGTGCTTCCAATATGGATCAATTAACTGAAAACTTGGCTAGTTTGGATGTGGTGGATCAATTGGATGATTTGGTTATGCTTGAATTGGACCAATTATTTTAGAAGCGTTTTGATTTAATCAGGTATATTGGATGATACGTAGTGTTGTTTAGGGTATTTTGGATGCCCTTTGCAAAATGATGGGCCATATTTTCCTTTAATTATTTTTTTCCAAAGGTTGGGTAACGGTATAATTGGTTAATATTTCCTTGATTATAAAACTTAACTTTAAGATTATCTAAAATGTCTTTTTTAATATAAAATGCATTGGTTCCGGTGGATTCCACGTAGACCAATTCATACCCTTTTTTACGAGCGAGTCGTGTCATGGCCAGTAAGCTTGCACCAAAATAACGTGATCCATTCCAGACTGTAAATGGACGATAGGGAACGATTTTATCTTCATTCGGTGGGGTTGATGTATTTACTTCTGCAACAATGACTCTTGGCTTGTATTTGGGTGATAATGCGTTTAAAACCCAAAAATCATTCTAATCAATGTCGATGGAAAGTAGATCAAACGATTCTGGAACATTGTATTTTTCAAATAATTCATTAATATTTTCAGCAGTAATGAACTCTTTTTTTAAATTTATGGCGTCATTTTCATTCCCGCCATCCATTAATAGTCCATTAAATTAATGTTGTTCTCTAAAAAATCTGCTGTTGCATTCAGATCCATTTTCTACGCCAAATTTAACGTAGTATCGATTGGTGATATGTATTTCTTGAAATATTTTCTCTATAACACCGTCTTCCCCATTTTGAGAGTAATAACGTTTTTCATAATCATAAAGAAAAATATCCTTATTTTTAAATTTTGCTACTTTGTTTTTTATTTTGTTTAGTAGTTTATACATATACGTAATTATGTGCTTTTTTTTTAATACTTTTTTATAAGTTTTTTAATTTAAAATGCTGCTTTTCTGGTATGGTGATCATTTCTTTCTTTTGATTAAAACATTGTTTGTTGTTCAATTATTATTCATCGGGAAACATGCTTATGTTGTCAAAACTCTGACGATCATTCGGTCTTCGACGTTTTGATCATAAAGGATTGAAACTTGGAGGGGATAAGTGCTTACCTACAGGCATTAAAAAAGCGATTTCAAGATCAGTTTTTTTACTTTTTGGAGCGGGAGAAGGGCTTCGAACCCTCAACCTTCGGCTTGGAAGGCCGATGCTCTACCAATTGAGCTACTCCCGCTTGGTTATGAAGTATTATTACAATACAATAAATTGACTAAAAATGAAATGTCTTTTACGGCATCATTGCATTTAAATTATCTCAATTGATACTATGTTATATATGACTCTATTAACAACGTTTTTTTTGAGCACATTCTTATTGTTGTATTCCATTTTTTATCCCCTTTTTAAGCGCCCTATTTTTGCAACCTATGTCGTTATTCTACTTATTTTATCTTTTTGTGCATTTCGATTGTTTCGATACTTAAGAACCCAATCATTTGCCAAGACAAACATCACGCAAAAATTACGATTGGGTTGTTTATGGGGCCTTCAGCTGTATTTTTCGTCAATGATCATTTGGTATGTTTTTATTCATTTTAAAACTTATAAAATTATGTGAACGTATATTTTTTGATATTATTTATACATGAATCCGATCAGTCCTTTTTCTTCTGGTGTTAAAACATCGGTGCCTTCGAGACAGACATTGCCTGAAATGATGTTTTAGCGATTGCCTGGTTTAGTGGCCGTTTATCCCTTTGGATGGCCAATGTGTGCATGCAACAGGTATTTAAGGTGCCTTCCAATGGATTTGATCAGACGACCTGTGACGTGCATGGTGAGTTAGCGAATAATGATGCTTGGTTTCTTAATATCCATGATTTCAACACGTTATTTTTATAATTCAGCAATGAATGCGCCATCTTTGCAATTTTCTGGCCGAGAGTGGGGTGTGTTTTTGCGATCTTCGTTTTCTCCAATGGGGGTGATACAAAAAGCCTTTTGGAAATCTACGGCCCATATTCTCATGCATATTCGATAAAGTCATCCATTTAATTTTGGTGCATTTAAAATTTACTGTTAATATTTGATTATGCGTTTATTGGGGGGAATTGTTGGTTGTGTATTATTTTCAGTGAGTCTGTTTTCTGAATCTCACACGATTTCCTGGCCACTGATGGTGAAACATACGCCAAAAGGGGATCGAATTGACGTACCATTAAATTCAGGCATGCATCGCCTTATTTTTGATTCTCAAACCCCATATGATTATGGTGATAAGGTGAGGATTGTTGGAGAAACTGCGGTATGCAGTGAACCTCGAAATCCTGGTGTATTTAATTTTTGTGCTTGGCAATACCGAGAAGGGATTGATTCAATGATGTTTATTGCCTCCCATGAATTGGTGCAAGCATCGACGAAACATGCCGCGTTCATTTGGTTATCCAGGCTTCCTCAACGGCTGTATCATCAAATGCAGTTGGTGTTTCCGAATCAAAGTTCAGTGATTTATACCATGATATTTGGGGCTAGGGAGGATCATGTTTCTTCGGATGTAAAATTGGTCTTTTCAAAGGTGGGGTTGATCCATTTATTGGTGGTTTCTGGAGCCCAAATCGGATTAATTACTGCGGTTGTTTTTTTATTGATGCGATTGATTCACGCGTCCTTTATCGTTGCTTTTTTTATGGTTCTTATGGTTCAGTGTTGGTATTTATTTATTAGTGGCATTGATGCATCCATTGCGCGCTCAGTGATCATGACGGATTTGTTACTTTGGCATCGATTTTACATGTTGCGACGCTACCCTCTGTGGTGGTACTTGGTGATTGCGGCGGTTATGATTGCGGTGGTGATGCCCAAATCGGTGTTAAGTCCTGGGTTTTGGTATTCATTTTTTATTACTTATGGGTTACTAATGCTTCCACCTCGTATGGTGCCATTGATTTCGGGTCCTCGCTGGTTTGTAGCCTATGGTGTGGCCAGTCTAACTGCGGTGACGATTTCGATTCCAATACAATTGATTCAAACGTCAACCATTTCTTTGATGGCGGTGGTGGCCAATTTGTGGGTTTCATGGATGAGTACATGGGTGTTACTTGGGGGATTGGTATGTTTAGTAGTGTCGATTTTATCGGTTGATTTGGGGCACTTTTTTGGGCGTGGGATTGATTTTATGGCTGAGGTGATGATTCGATGTGCGCACGTTATTGATGGATTGGGAGCTCAGGTGTCATTTGATCAAGTTACCATTTGTGCATTTTTAATTTCGGGTGGTTTGATTATGTTGTTTTATTATCAACGAAAAAAAATAATACTTATTGGATTTATTTTGGCTTGGGTGATGGTTTTTTTTCACTTATCCAATCGACAATTTGTTCTGGCGATAGATGTTGGGCAGGGGGATGCGACGCTTATTGTGGATGGTTTTTATTCCGTACTCATTGATTCTGGGGGCATGCGTGGAGGACGGCCGGTTGCAGAACATACGATTCTTCCCGTATTGAATTTTTTTGGCATTGACCAATTGTCATTGCTTATTATTACCCATCATGATTTGGATCATATGGGTGGGTTGTCCATGCTATTGGATCGAGGCATTGATCACATCATTTCACCCGAACCATTGCCTTTGCGTAATCATCGTCATGTACAGGACATCGAATCAATGTTGTTGCCTCATGGCCAGTTACGTGTGATTCCACCCAGCATGTTTTTTTTGGATGAATCACGAAATAACCAAAGTTTACTGGTTCAGCTGAGCGTATCCAACTGGTCGTTTTTATTCACGGGTGATATGGATGAATTGATGGAAATTAGGCTCATTAATCATCACCTTATTGAGATGTCCCACTTTTTGAAGGTGGGTCATCATGGGAGTCGTTCATCAACGTCAACTGAGCTTTTGATGACGGTAGATCCGGTGTTATCTTGGAATAGTTGTGGTCAAAATAATCCGTACGGACATCCTCATTTAGATGTCTTGAATCGATTGAGTAATCATCACATTCCATTATTATCAACGCATGTGGATGGGGCTATTTTATTTAAAATTAATCGGTCTAAAATGAGTGTGTCTACCCATGTGTCAAACAAAGTATTGCCTGTCAAAATGTAGGGGTAAGGGGTATGGGTTATAGTGTTTTGTGAATACCATCACAATACGGGAATGATTTTGACTGTTTGCATAGGCATAGACTGACGTTTTTTGGTGAGCGTAAGGTGATGCTTTTCGGTTCAAATTCTGTGCCTTTGTGGCTACCATCACAAAAGGGTTGATTCGTTGATAATCCGCAACGCATATATCGTAATGCCCAGGGTCCAAATTTTTGGTGATGCTTTTCTTTTTATAAATATTAGGTTTTTTCATATGTTACCGATAATACTAGTATGGTTTTAGAATTACAACGAAAAGCGTCCATTTGTCGTATTGGTGCCTTTTGTGCCTTTATTGCGGGTGCGTGTTATTCATTGATTGTATGTTGCGCGTTTTTGTCACCATCAACGATTGCATCTTATGTTACTTCGGCCCAGTATTTTGATGATTTTGTGTCGTATCGTCCCATATTTATTTTTTTGAAATGCCTGATGATTATTGCGAATGCCTCATTTGTTGGTGTCGTGGTGGCGTTTCATTCCTTGGTTCGGGCGAAAAATTATGGGAAGATGACTGTTTTTTCAATTCTGGCCATTATTGGGTTGGGGGTTGGAATTTTTCAATCTGTACTTGATATGACAATGGTTCCGTATTTGGCCGATCAGTATGCGGCTGGTTCTCCGTTGGTTAAAGAGGTTATTATTGCCCTTGGGGTTGCCAATCCAGCCATCTATATTGCCTCATTGGGATTGCCTGGGTTGTGGTTTATTTTTGTGAGTATTATGGCCTTAAACAATCCCAATATTCCTAAATTACTTGTATTGTTGGGTTTTATGTGGGGTGTTGGTAATATTGTTACGGTATTTGCCCATGTGGCCATTATTATTTGGTTGATTTATTTGGTGGCATTTGGGGCATTGTGTGCGGCTCCTATTTGGAGCATTTGGGAAGGCATTTATTTATTTCGGCTTTCAAAAGGATATCAAGAGAAAGTTCAAGAATCTGTGGTTAAGTATTATCAATCAACCAACATTATAAATACTAATGATTCGTTGGCTTAGATTGTTCATTGTATAATATTTTATGAAGTGTGGGTCCGATGGTTGCTCTCATAATAAATAATTTAATCAATCCAGGAACAGAACTTACCAGGGCTTTTTTGTAAGGTTGTCGTTTGGAACCAATCACTTGTGATACTCTTAGTGCTTCAAATGGGGTTGTGAACAATCCTCCCAATACCAGTGAACTACCTCCAATCATTGATTTTTTTAATATATTATCCTCCGGTGACGTTAGGGCCGCGTAGGCGCCAATGGAGATAAAGGATGATATTCCATTTCTAGTGGCAGTGACATTGGCTCCGCGGTATAAGTCATGAAGGGAAAGCATGCGTGCGATTTTAAGTGGGGGATTTTGTGTGGTTTGGCAATGATTTTTCCAAACCGTTACTGGATTTAATAGGTAAGCTTCGGTAATGCCTGTGAGTGCGCCTGATGTACTGGCTTTAACGATTTTATTATCTGACGTTGGGATTTGGTGCACACGAAATAAAATGGTGGTGCTTGCAACTGCTTTTAATCGTCTTGAGCAAATTTCAATGCTTAACCCACTATATAAGTTTCCGTATGATGCAGTATTGCTCAGATTTCTCAAACTCATGGTGGTTAGTGGATAGGTTTATTCCTTGAAGAGTCTCAGCAGTGGCTGCAGACGTTAAAATGACGCTATACCCATTTTTTTGTGATTCAATTATTTTTTGTGAAACAGGATTCATACTTGATATGGTATGTTACTTGTTGTATTTGTCAATTCTTCTATTGCATTTTAAATTACCGATTATTTTTAAATCGTTGCATACCTAAAATTACTTTTTTTTGCTAGAATACAGTCATGTCAACATTAGAAATTAATGGGCAAGCATTTTTATCACGACTGCTGCTTGGTACTGGAAAATTTGAATCTGATCAGATGATGGCCAAAGCCATTGCTGAAAGTGGTGCTGAAATTATTACGGCCGCTCTTCGTCGTGTTGATTTTCAAAACCCTGATGATGTTTTTTTAAATGTGATTGACCCAAAGGCGTATGTCTTTTTGACCAATACGTCAGGGGCAAGAACCGCGGATGAAGCCATTCGCTTGGCACGATTGGGGCGTACTCAATCCAATTGGGTGAAGCTTGAACTGACTCCCGAGCCCAATCATTTGTTGCCGGACCCGATTGAAACATTAACGGCGGCCGAAGTCTTGGTGAAAGAGGGAATGATTGTGTTGCCTTACATCAATGCGGATCCCGTGTTATGCAAGCGTTTGGAAGATGTCGGATGTCAAGTGGTGATGCCATTGGGTGCACCGATTGGAACCAATAAGGGGCTAACAACCAAGGATCAATTGCAAATTATTATTGAAAATTCAAATGTCCCGGTGATTATTGATGCCGGGCTAGGGGCACCTTCGCATGCGAGTGAAGCCATGGAAATGGGAGCCGATGCTGTGTTGATTAACACAGCCATTGCAACAGCAAAGGATCCCATTGCCATGGCTCGAGCGTTTAAATGGGCGGTTGAAGCGGGTCGACTGGCTTTTGAGGCGGGTCTTCCGTTGTCGCAATCCAAGGCCATGGCATCATCACCTTTAACTGGGTTTCTTTCTTAAATGTATTCGGAGCGGTTTTCTTTTGATGAGACAGTTGTTAAGCGCGAACGAATTCCTTCCTCACGTCCAAACAATACCATCGATCAACTGTTATTAACCCCATATAATGTATTTACTGATTTAACCAATGACCAGTTAGAAGCCTTAGCCCAACGTGCGGCATATATCACCAAGCAGCGCTTTGGGAATGTAATGCGATTTTTTGTTCCATTGTATTTGTCCAATGAATGTTACAATAACTGCACCTATTGTGGGTTCAGCTATGACCGAAATATCGATCGCTATACATTAAATGATACAGAAGTTATTGATAATGTTCAGGCCTTGGTGAGTCGAGGCTTTCAGCATATATTATTACTCACTGGGGAAGCTCAGAAAACCGTTGAGATGCCTTATTTTGAGCGTATCTTGCCATTAATTCGACCCCATGTGTCGCAATTGGGGATGGAGGTTCAACCTTTGGAAGAGGCGGACTATTCTCGTTTGATAGTGTGTGGTTTGGATGCCGTAACCGTGTACCAGGAGACATATCATAAGGATCATTATCTCATGCATCACTTGAGTGGCAAGAAACGTCGTTTTGAGTATCGATTGGATACGGCCGATCGAGCGGCTAGGGCGGGGGTATACCGAATTAATATTGGCGCTTTATTGGGGCTGAGTGACTGGCGATTTGAGGCGATTGCATTGGTGGATCATTTGAAGTACTTATACAAGACTTATTGGCAAACCCAGTTTTCCATTTCGTTTCCTCGCATTACCTCTATTTTTGATGCAACTCGGCCCTTGCAGCCGGTAACAGATCGACAACTGGTTCAGTTGGTGTGTGCGTTTCGGTGCCTTTTTCCAGATTTAGGGATAACGTTGTCAACGCGTGAATCTGCTCAATTACGGGATGGACTGATGGCATTGGGAATTACCGATATGAGCGCTGAGTCCATGACATCGCCAGGCGCATACACGGGCATTGATGCGGAACCCCAGTTTTCGACGACGGATCATCGATCATTGACGGATATTCAATCCGTGTTGTCTCATCAAGGAATGGATAGTGTGGTGAAAGATTGGGATCGTACTTATACCTGTTCAGGATCATAATCCCACCCGTAATCTTTAAAATGATTAACGTAGGCTTCGGATAAGTCACTGATTAATGATTTAAGTCGATGGTATTCATTGATGTATTCGGTTACTTTCTCAACATCCTCTGGTTTTACAAACCGTGTTCGACTTTTGCCTTTTAAGGAATAACTGAGCTGATAGTAGGGCCCATGTTTTTTTGGGGTTAGTTTATCTTTGCACGCACAATTGGGTTTGTTGCATACCGTGTACTGCAAGGATATCTTTCCCGGATGAAATTTCCCTGAATTAAAAATTTCTTTTTTTATGTTGATTGGCTCATGTTTCCCCATAGCCTTTTGCCGTTTCCTACTCCCAATATGTAGGATTTTTTTGCTACAAGATTATAACAACCAACTTTGAGCGGTTTTATTAATCGAAATATTTTGATGGATTGGCTTCCCTTAAAGAGTTGATGGAATTGTTTTTTAATTTAAATCAGAAAACCCATGTAACAACAAACCGTTGCAATTTGCTCAATGAAAGCGGGATAGGTTAGGGGTGGTATTAGCGAGGAGGGGGGTTAAATAAACGATAACTGGGTGGCTTTAATGTAACAGGTTTCGTTGTTTATGATTGTTTTTTCTAACATACCTTCTTCGCAAAAATGCTGAAGTTCATTGATCGCTTGAGCCAAATCCATGTTAAATTCATCGGCATACATGCTTTCGTTGATGTGTTGATGTTTTGCCATGAATGATTCGAGTAACTGTTGGGGAATTACGGAATCAATTTTGCTGATAATGTCCATTTTTTTTGTTGATTCATTGCCATTGGGCAAGCGATAGCAAGTGCTACGACCTGAGCCTGCAATGATTACTTTTTCTTGTTGCACCAATTCAGCTAGTTCAATGTGTGCTGTTTTGTGGGATACCCCAAATAGTTTTCGGTATTGTTTGTTTTTAATGGATCCTTGTTGTGTGATAAATTCAATGGCCTTTAATTGGCGAGCATTGAAGGGTTCTTTTGGGGTGCTTACTTCAACCACAGTGTCATAGGTCGATTCTAGCATCGGTTTTTCTTTGCTTAAGTGGGGTGAATTTGGTTCAGATGCCGGTGCACTTGGTTGTGTTTTTGGTGGGATTGTGGTTTGAATGCTGGTTTGATTTTCTGTTGTGTTGGGGTATGCGGTGTGAATTGTGGGGGTGTATTCTGTTAATTTTTTTTCAATGATTTTGTAAAATTTTTCACTGTATGGCATGTCTTGTTTTGATTGTTCAATGTCCAAAATAAGGATTTTTTTGTTGGACCGAAATAAGAAGGTTGTTGAAATCTGAGACAATTTAAAATGGTTATTTAGATAATGATCAATCCATTGATCGGTTTGTTCATACCCTGTTAAATGGACGTTGATTTTATCGTAACCAATGATCAATTTTCCACCCATTGTGTTGAGTAATCCGGATATGGTTTGTCCCATGAGCCGTTCTTGACGAGTGTTGCTTAGGAAAAATGTATTCTCTGAGGGGGACTGGATTAATGAAATAAAGCTTTGCCAATTCATATAAAAATATTTTATCAGATAATTTTTAATTATTTCTAGTTATTTTCAATTCTTGACATCTTCCCCAATCATTTCGACAATAAAGGGTATGAAAATATTATTAGTTGGATCCGGGGGACGTGAGCATGCCATAGCGCACCGGTTGGCGGTGTCTCCAAAATGCACGGAATTATTTATTGCGCCAGGGAATCCTGGAACGTTTCAATGTGGAACGAATGTTGATATTTCAGCCGACGATATTTCATCGTTATTGGCGTTTGCGAAAACGTCGAATATTGATTTAACGTTTGTTGGCCCTGAACAGCCCTTGGCATTGGGCATTGTCGATGCATTTGAATCCGAGGGATTGACCATTGTTGGGCCCAATAAGAAAGCCGCTCAATTAGAGAGCTCTAAGGCCTGGGCCAAAGCCAAGTATGATCGCTATAAAATCCCAACGGCTGGGTATCAAGAGTTTCATGATTTGGATTCAGCCATTGAGTATGTGCGTGAAAAAAATACGTATCCAATGGTTATCAAGGCCGATGGCTTGGCGGCAGGAAAAGGTGTGACCATTGCTCAGTCGATGGATGAGGCTGTGAATGCATTAAACGATTGCTTTGTGCATCAAATTTTTAAGGATGCGGGGCAATGTGTTGTGATTGAAGACTTTCTGCAAGGGGAAGAAGCCTCTTTATTTGCTTTCACAGATGGGGACACGGTACTCCCTATGATTTCGGCCCAGGATCATAAGGCCATCTTTGATGGTGACAAGGGACCAAACACGGGTGGGATGGGCGCCTATTCTCCGGCCCCTGTTTTCACACCGGATGTTCAACAAAAAGTAATGGATCGTATTTTAAACCCACTCATCGAAGGGTTTAAACGTGATGGCATACGATATAAAGGCATTTTATATGCCGGGTTGATGATTGATGATCTTGGGGATCCATATGTGGTTGAATTTAATATTCGATTTGGGGATCCTGAAACTCAAATTGTATTGCCAAAGTTAACAACGGACTTGGTGGATGTGTTGGTTGCGATTAGTCAAAATACATTGCATGAGATTTCCTTGGATTGGTTAAAAAACTACAGCGTTTGTGTGGTTATGGCTGCTGAGGGGTATCCTGGATCGTATGAAAAAGGGCGTAAAATTACGGGGTTAAATGATTCTTCGGATTCAAATTCATTTGTATATCATGCTGGGACCAATCAATCAGAAGCGGGGGAGTTTTTTACGAATGGCGGTCGTGTTCTAAATGTTTGTGCGGAGGGAAATTCCTTGAATGATGCCATTTCATCGGCGTATCAGCGAGTATCACGCATTCAGTTTGATGGTGCGTACTACCGAACTGATATTGGCCAAAAGGGCGTGGCACGGTTGAAGCCGGCCGTTTGAAACTTCAGCACTTTTTATCGAAACAGGGGATTTTCTCTCGACGCGTTGCGGAGTCGATGATAAAAAAGTCATATGTTTTGGTGAATGGTCGCATTGAGGATAATCCTTTGACTATGGTTAACGATGCGGATCAAATCACATTTTCTGAAAATATCCATGATTATGCAAACACATTGGGGGTTTTATTGGTTCATAAGCCCAGAGGTGTTTGGACGAATTGCAAGCAAGGGATCCATGAAAAAGAAGTGGTGGATTTATTGCCAAAAAAATACCGATCCTTTTCATCCATTGGACGACTCGATAAAGCGTCTGAAGGCCTTATTTTGTTTACCAACGACGGGGTCTTTGCGAATCAGTTTTTGAATTCAGGAGAAGCGCATGCACGGGTGTATCATGTTTGGACCCAACAACCCTTAACCCGATCCTTTCAGCATCAATTATCTTCGGGGGTGATGTTAAGTGATGGTCTGACAAAGCCTTGTGATGTGCGTGAAATTAAGCGAGGGTGTTATGAATTTCGGTTATTTGAAGGAAAGAATCGCCAAATTCGACGCATGGTTGAGACCTGTGGAACCCATGTAACGCGATTGAAGCGAGTATCTTTTGGTGATTATATTTTGGGAGGGATTGTGTCTGGCCAATATCGTTTTGAATCATTGGCGGAGTCTTTTAAGGAACGCCTTCGGCGTGTTTCGTCTTGAATTGGTTTCATTTGTCACTGGCCATTGAATCTGACACAATAAAAGAATGAAAGAATCCACATTATTTAAAAATATTCAAATGGTTTTGCCCGAGGGTGTTCGCCAAGGGGATGTGCTCGTTGTTGGTGATAAAGTTTCGAAAATTGCCCCGTCACTTAGTGACTCTGCGGATGAGGTTATTGCTGATTCTGGTTTGACCTTAATGCCAGGCTGCATTGATACCCATGTTCATTTCAGAGAGCCAGGGGCCACCCATAAAGAAACCATTGCATCGGGTTCCAAAGCCGCTGTATCGGGTGGGGTGACAACATTTTTTGATATGCCGAATAACTCACCGGCAACCATTACTGTGAATGAACTCCATTGGAAAAAGCAACGTGCGTCAAATTCATCCTTTGCCAATTATAATTTTTACATTGGCGCTACATTGGATAACTTGGATGAGTTAATTAAGGCGGAGAATTGTCCTGGAATTAAAATTTTTATGGGATCTTCAACCGGAAATATGCTGGTGGATGATCAGAAGATTTTGGATGATATTTTTAAATATGCCAACAAACCCATTGTGATTCATTCTGAGGATGAAACCATGGTTCGAGATAATATGGACCGATACAAAGGGTCTACGGATGTTTCGGATCATATGAATATTCGAACCCCTGAGGCGGCGCTTGCATGTACAAAACGTGCGGTTGCATTGGCCAAGAAGCATCAGCAACGGTTGCATATTTTGCATTTAACCACGGCTGAGGAGGTGGATTGGTTGATGAATCAAAATTTGCCGCCCTACATTACTGTGGAAGTGTGCATTCAACACTTATTGTTGCATGCTCCGCGTGTGTATGAGGAATTGGGAACGTTTGCGCAAATTAATCCCCCCCTTCGTTCAAGTGCGCATGCCGATCGTTTATGGCATGGATTAAGGCAAGGGTTAATTTCCTCCATTGTGACGGATCATGCGCCCCATTTGATTGAAGAGAAGCATCAGCCGTTTGGCCAGGCGCCATCAGGGATGCCAGGAGTTGAAACCTTGTTGCCATTAACATTGCAGTTTTATCACCAGAAAAATGCCACATTAAATGATGTGTCCCGATGGTTGAGTGGTGCGCCCCAACGGTTGTTTAACATTGATCGACGGGGCCAAATTCTTCCAGGTTACTTTGCGGATTTTGTTGTTGTGGATTTGGATGCTTCATGGGCCATTGAAAATAAAACCACGGTGAGTCAGTGTGGTTGGTCGGCGTTTGATGGGTGGAAAGTCAAAGGGAAGCCTGTTATGACATTTGTGAATGGGCAGATGGTGTTTCGGGAAGGTGAGTTTTTCTATGCGCCTGGTATTGCCAGTGAAGTATCGTTTGCATCCAGTGTTCCAATATCAGCATAGGTGATTGTCTATGTATGAGGTGTCGGTTATTTATAAAAAAATGGTCGCTGTTTCTCAATGCGTTGCCCCCTGTCTCAATCCGAAATTAATGCATCAAGATGATAAGCGTGCTCGCTTACCCTGGAGTCATCATGAGTGATCTGAACGCCCTCCCACGCCGAAATTAAGGCCCTAATTAAAACGTGCCCACTCCACCATTTGATTTGGATTCTAATGATGATGATTTTAGACTCAATGGCTTAAAAAGAATGCGATTGGATGGTAATAAAGATTCTTAAATGAGTTTGTAATCCAAGAAAAACTCGTGTAAGTGTGCATTTGAATTGCGTAAATTCATGTTTATTGCTAAAGTTTGTCAATGACAAAAGATATACGAAATGTAGCCATTATTGCTCACGTTGACCATGGAAAGACCACGTTGGTGGATCAACTTTTTAAGCAGAGTGGTTTGTTTAGAGACAACCAACATGTGGAAGAGCGGTTAATGGATTCCATGGATTTGGAAAAGGAGAGGGGCATTACCATTCAGGCAAAGAATGGGGCGTTTACCTACAATAATACACACATTAATATTATTGATACCCCCGGGCACGCTGATTTTGGCGGAGAAGTTGAGCGGGTATTAAAGATGGCGGATGGGGCTTTATTTTTAGTGGATGCCCAAGAGGGGCCCATGCCGCAATCGTATTTTGTATTGAAAAAAGCCATTGCACAGCACATTCCATTGATTGTGGTGATTAATAAAATTGATAAGCCATCGGCACGCGCCGATTGGGTATTGGATCAGGTCTTTGATTTAATGGTTCATTTGGAAGCTCCGGACGATATGTTGGATTTTCCAGTAATATATGCCTCGGCGAAAAATGGTTGGGCGTCCAATGAATTGGGAGAAGAAACTGGTTCCATGAAAGATTTGTACGAATTGATGTTGGAAAAGTTACCCGCACCAAAATTTTCTAATCAAGATGCGCTTCAATTGTTGGTATCAACCATTTCATATTCGCAATTTTTAGGGCGTTCTGCGATTGGAAAATTAACGGGTGGTGAATTGAAAGTGAATCAGCCGATTGGCATTTCAACAGGGCTAGATTCTGACATAAGGGCTGGTCGAATTTCAAAAATTCATGTGTTTAAAGGCAATGATTTTGATGAAGTATCTGAAGCCAGTGCTGGGCAAATTGTGGCGATTTCAGGTATTCAAGACATTACGGTTGGTGAAACGGTGGTGGATCCCAATGATCCCAAACCGCTTCCAATGACAGCCATTGATCCACCCACCATTTCGGTTGAGTTTTTGCCCAATGATTCCCCGTTTGCTGGTAAAGAAGGTGAGTTTGTTACCACGCGTCAATTACGGGATCGATTATTTCGAGAAACACTGTCTGATGTTGCACTGCAAGTATCTGATAGTGATTCGGGGATTGGCTACAAAGTATCTGGCCGAGGCGAACTTCATATTTCCATATTGATTGAGAAGATGCGTCGGGAAGGGTATGAATTTCAAGTGAGCCGTCCCAAAGTAATTTTTAAAGACATTGATGGGAAAACGCATGAACCCTATGAAACCGTAACCATTACAGTTGAGGAATCCTTGGGGGGCAAAGTGATTGAATCCATGGCGGAGCGTAAGGGGCAAATGACCAATATGGTCCAAGATGGTGCGCAGATTCAATATCAGTTTAAAACACCGACGCGTGGGTTGCTGGGTTATCAATCATTATTTATGAAGTTGACCAAGGGGTTGGGGACCATGTATTCAACATTTGAGAGTTATCAGCCATTTTCAGGTGAGATTCGATCCCGTCAACGGGGAGTGTTGGTGTCCAAAGAAACTTGTGAAACGGTGTCCTATGCTTTGTCCAGTTTGCAAGAGCGTGCGGAGATGTTTTTGGGGCCTGGAATTTCGGTGTATAAAGGCCAAATTGTTGGGTTGAATTCACGAGAAGAGGATATGATTGTTAATGTTGCTAAATCAAAAAAATTGACCAATCATCGTGCGGCCGGTTCGGATGATAATGTGTTATTAACACCACCCACGGATTTGTCTTTGGAAGAATGTTTGTCGTTTATTAATGACGATGAATTGATTGAAATTACCCCCAAAACCATCCGTTTAAGAAAGCGTTGAGGTTCATCCAATTAATATGGCATGTTTTTTTGTTGATTGTGATTAATACCTACTTATTGGTGGGTTTGTTGCATTGAATGGGTGGACTAAAATTTGATCAAAGAAGTATTGTTGGCGTTCGAAGGGGTCAAATAGGGGATCACCTTCTGAGGCAATGATTAGTGTGTCGGTGTTGAGTTTGCATAATAAATGAATTAATCGATCAATCTCTGGTTCCGTTGAAAATTTTAGGGTCTCAATGGCCAAAGTTTTTGCGGTAAGGTTGTGGTGTAATGTGAGTTTATTTAAATTATCCATGCATTCGATTAATAGCGTGAAATCGTTCGGATTGTAATCATTAAGGTGTATGGTTAAGGTTTCGGCGTTATTGACGTCTTGAAATAAGGGTTTATATATTTTTAAGATAGGGGTGTTGGTGGATGGTTAGGAATAGCGGTAATTTTATGCATGATTTTTTTAATGGATGTTTAACAGCAATCGCAACTTTTCTTGGATTCATTGGCGTATAGCTTTTGAAGTGCCGCTTGGTAGTTGCTGTTTATAATATCTTCTTCAACCGTTTCTGCTGGGTTTAACTGTGGCCTCTCTACAGGAATTGATTGTAGGAATAAGCATCGATTAATGGCTTGATTTATTTGGTTTGCTTTAATGTCAGCTAAGATGTCTTTGTTTTCTTCAAAACATAATTCATTGTAAAGTTTTGATGCCGCCATAATATCATTTAATTTAAGCTTTGTGATGATCAAGTAAGCGCTTATTTCATTGCTTGGAAAATTTTGATGCAATTCTTCAAAAATGTCGTTGGCTTTTTCTGCTTGATTTATTTTGTAGTAGGCAATGCCTTTTAAAAATTGTTCGTAGGGTTCATTCATTCCGTCAAGTTCAATCAATAACGTATGAAACTCTTCGTTTTTTAGTAATGACTCATAGCGTTCTTTGTTTGTTACACTCATATTATTATTTTACAATTATTTTGTGTATTTTCAATTCTTTTTGAAATTATGGGGTGATTTTTAATTTTTTTTGCATAAAAAGCAATTTTTTTTTATAAAATACAAGTTTTTTCCTTTTATTTTTAATAGTTTTGGCATGGGTATTTCATTATAAGATCAAGGTTATTAAAGCAAATTAACATGGGCAAAAATTTGTCAGCACGTTTTAGGGAGGGCTTAATAATCAAAAAAAGAAAGGGGGTGGCTCATTAATTAAATAACACAATCGTATCCCCCATGAACAGGCCACATCATGTGGCCTGTTTTTTTAACGTCTGATACACTATAACTATGTCATTAAAAGAATTGCATTTGGCGCACACTCAAGGCTTTTGTGCCGGTGTTGTGAATGCCATTGATATTGTGGACTTAAGTATTCAAAAGTTTGGAACTCCGTTGTATGTTCGACATGCGATTGTACACAATACGTCAGTGATTAAAGATTTTGAATCAAGAGGTGTTATTTTTATTGAGAATCTTTCGGATGTTCCAAATGATCAAGTGGTTGTATTTAGTGCCCATGGGACTGCCCCGAATGTATACGAAGAAGCCAAACAACGTAATTTGACGATTGTTGATGCAACATGTCCGCTTGTAACCAAGGTTCATCGTCAAGCCAGACGGTATTCTGAGCGGGGTATTCATATTATTCTGATTGGGCATCGAGGGCATCAGGAATTGATTGGTACCTCTGGTTACATTGATGCAGCATTGCTTCATGTTGTGGAAGATGCGAATGATATTGACTCATTATCCATTCCAACCGATGCAGAGGTTGGGGTATTAACCCAAACCACGTTATCTGTGGATGATACGTCTGATTTAATTCATAAGCTAAGGGGTAAATTTCCAAATTTAGTAACCGGTGGTAAAGAGGATATTTGTTATGCGACACAAAATCGTCAAGATGCCGTCAAAGTTTTGGCGAATAAGTGTGACTTGATTATTGTTGTTGGGTCTTCCAATAGTTCCAATAGCAATCGATTGGTGGAAACGTCTAAATTGATGGGCGTGGATAGTTTTATTATTGATTTGCCAGAAGAGCTGGATATTACTCAACTGGATCAGTTTCGTGTCATTGGGGTGACTTCCGGCGCATCTGTTCCTTCGTATTTGATTGATCGGTTGGTTCAAAAAATAAAATTGCATTCTCCTTCGGTTCGTATATTTCAAGAAGACACCATTGAAAAGAATATTTTATTTCCGCTTCCCAAAGAAGTGGCTGATATGAGACCGTAGCGGTGTCCGATCGTTGTGATATTCTTTTAATTGATGGCTTTTCATTGCTGTATCGAGCGTATTATGGGTACCCCCCCAATCTAACCACACCAGCGGGGACACCCATCAATGCCGTGTATGGGTTTCTAACGATGATGTTTAATGCCTTGGACCAGTTTAAACCAACGTATTTTGGTATTTGTATGGATCGTAAAGAACCGACATACCGTCATGAGGTATTTCCTGAATATAAGGCCAATCGATCGGCTCCGGATGATGAGTTTTTGGTTCAATTGCCTGAGTTTCGACGCATTATTTCATTGTTTAATGTTCCTTTGGTTGAAATGGCAGGGTATGAATCGGATGATTTGTTGGGCACATTATCAACAAAATTTTCTCAACAAAAATTAAGAACGTACATTATGTCGGGGGATTTGGATATGCTGCAATTGGTGAATGACTATACGTATATTATTACCAATAAAAAAGGGGTTTCTGATTATGTGGTGTATGATGCTCAAAAGGTCATAGAACGCTATGATTTGTCGGTGGATCAGATCATTGATTTTAAAGCATTAAAGGGTGATGCTTCCGATAATATTCCAGGGGTAAAAGGTGTGGGCGATAAAACGGCCACTAAGTTATTGCTGCAATTTAAAACTCTGGACGGTATTTATGATCATTTGGATGATATTTCTTCCAAGTCGCTAAAGGCCAAATTGGTGGATCATCGGGATCAAGCGTATTTATCACAGCGGTTGGTTACCATTGATTGTCATGCGCCCATTGATATGCCCTTGACGTCGTTTCAATATGCTCCGGATTGGTCAGGGGTTTATGTTATGTTTCAAGAGTATGAATTTAATCGTTTAATGTCTCGATTGCCTATGGTTGGAGAGGTGCCTGATACGGTATCATCACCGCCAAACAAGGTGCCTTTTTTTGAGACATCATTTTCAATGATCGAAAATGACGTTCAGTTGCAGCAGCTGTTGCCATTGCTTCAAAAGGGATTTTCGTTTGATTTAGAGACCACCTCGATTGATCCTCAGGATGCGGATATTGTTGCCATATCTATATCCGCATCCGTTGGGGTGTCGTTTGTGATCGATTGTCGAATGAACGTTGCCGCTTCCTCGGATTTATTTAATTTGAATGCATCACGTGAGCTTCATCCATTATTCAAACCGCTCGTTCCATTACTTGAAAATCCTGATATTCCAAAAATTCTTCATAATGCAAAATATGAATATCAGGTGTTGCATTATTACAATATTTGTTTGAAGGGGATTTTCTTTGATACCATGATTGCGGCTCATTTGATTGATTCCAGACAGTCCATTGGGTTAAAATCGCTGATAAAAACGCATTTTGATTATGATATGGTTGATTTTGATGCATTAATGAGTGGGTATGCGTCTATTTATGATGTTCCCATGAATGAATTGGCTGGGTATGTTGCGGATGATAGCAGCATGACATATTTACTATATACGTATTTTGATGACCAGATGAATGGTGACTTACGGTCGTTATTTTTTGACCTTGAAGTGCCATTGATATCAGTGTTGTCAAATATGGAACTGGCGGGTGTTCAGTGTGATATTAATTACTTGAAGACACTTTCCAGTGATTATACCGTTTCACTCAATGCTTTGACACAGTCCATTTATGCATTGGCTGGAAATAAAGAATTTAATATTAATTCAACTCAGCAATTGGCTGAAGTGCTCTTTGATGAATTAAATCTTCCTGTGATAAAAAAAACAAAAACCGGTCGTTCCACGGATTCCTCAGTTCTTGAAAAATTGGCCAAAGATAGTGTGATTGCCAAAGAGATATTAAACTATCGTACCTATAAAAAGTTACTGTCAACCTATATTGATCGGTTACCTGAGCTGGTTCACCCAACATCTCAAAAGATTCACACATCATTTAATCAAGCCGTTACGGCGACGGGGCGACTCTCATCGAATCATCCAAATTTACAAAACATTCCCATTCGTTCAAATGAAGGTCAAAAAATTCGGTGTGCATTTATTTCTCGCTTTGTCGATGGGGCGGTTGTTTCCGTTGATTATTCACAAATTGAATTGAGAATATTGGCTCATTTATCCAACGATTCGGCCATGATTTCGGCGTTTAAGGCGGGGAAGGATATTCATCAAGCAACGGCAGCGAAAGTATTTGGTGTCGATTACGACTCGGTGAGTAAAGAACAACGGGATCAGGCTAAAACAGTGAACTTTGGGATTACGTATGGCCAATCGGCATTTGCTTTGGGGGACCAGTTGGGGATTTCTCGATCCGAAGCCCAAGCATTAATAGATCAGTATTTTGGCGAGTTTTCAGCCATCCGTACATTCATGGATGATACGATTGCCATGGCTCGGCAAGATGGCCATGTATCCACCATGTTTGGACGCGTTCGATCGATTGATGATATTGATAGTTCAAATCGTTCGTTGCAGGGCAATGCTGAGCGAATTGCTATCAATACAAGGGTTCAGGGGTCAGCGGCCGATATTATAAAAAAAGCCATGCTAAATATTTCTGATTATTTGGCGCCTTATGAATCAACCATGATCCTTCAAGTGCATGATGAGTTGGTGTTTGATATGCCAAAACCTGAAAAAGATCAGGTCATCCAAGATATCGTTCAATTAATGGAGACATGTGTGGAGTTATCTGTTCCTCTAATTGTTGATGTTGAATCTGGCGTTAGCTGGGGAGGTTAATTGTTTTGACACTCTTTGCATGTTCCATAAATATGTAGGGAACGGTATTCAGCTTGGAATCCTAACTTATTGCATTCTAATTTAATGGCTTTTTCAATGTGATTATTTTTTATTTCTAATATTTTTCCGCATTGATTGCAGATGATATGGTCATGATGTTGCAAGGCTTCGTTATACTCGTAATAAATTCGGCCGTTTCCGGCATCAATTTTTTGAATAAGCTTCGCATCCAACAATTGCTTAACGGTTCGATAAACAGTGGCTCGAGCGAGTCGCTTGCCTTGCAAATGAACTTCAGAAATAAATTCGTCAATTTCAAAATGATCCTTTTTGTTAATAATGGCATCGACGATTTCTCTGCGCTGTGTGGTGTAGCGTTGATCCTGTTGGGTTAAGTACTCAGTGAATTTATCATGGAGATCATTCATTTTTTAGCCCTTTCATTTTGATATCAATGTGTTGAACATGAAATATCATAGCATCAATTAATTGCCGAATCCCATAGGCAATGTGGGTGGTATGGAGGTTTTCGTCATACATTTTTTTTATTTGTTTTATTTTATTCGTAAAGCGTTGATGTTCAATTTCATGTGATTTTAAATCTGGAAAATTCATCGTTCTCATAAGCTCTTCTTCTTCATTAAAATGATTGACGCAATGAATCGATAAGAATTCAATAATGGGACCAAATGCTTCTCTTGAATTTTTGGCAATGGCTTCATCTAACAAGTGGGTTAATTTAAATACGTCCCCATGATGATTATCAATTGAAGGAATATTAATTTTATCGCTCACTCGTTTACAATATCATTCAAGCGACTTAATATAAATGATTTTTTTCTTCAAATCCGTATGAAAATCCGATGGTTATTTGATTGTCGACTTCTGGGCTGCGTGATTGTGCCCAGGCAAGGTCAATTTCGAAGGGGTCAATCAAGATGCCTGTTCCAAATGTATATCGATTATGATCAAGTCCTATGCGAATTGGGATATAATCATTCATGTAATGTTCTATGCTGTAATGAAATGTTGAATGGGTGATGATTTCATTTTTATTTTCAATGATGGCCATAAATAATGTTGTTTTTTTCGTAATATTGTATTGGAAAGACGTGGATAGAATTGGGGCCATTAGCTGAACCGCATTCGTTGGGGAGTCTTGCAGATTAACATTTCGAACCGAAATCCCAAGTTTAAAATCGTTGAACAGGTGAACACCAATTCCTGCAAACCCTTCAATCGAATTGGTATTTTTATTATCTAAAACCAATGTTTTGATTCTGAATCCAACCCCCATACTAAAATCTCCAATTTCTTTTGCTGTTGCAAAACTGAGTGCATGATATTCATAGGGGACATTGCCGTCCACTTCTTTTAATAAATTTCCCTCAGCAACAGATCTTGAAATGCCCGAGATTGAGGATCCAATGTAGTGAAATCCAAAGGTTGCTCCAAATGTTTGATTCACAATGGTAATGGAACTGTAATCGATGCCTAAGAACTCATTTGCATGAATTGAAATGCCTTTGGTGTTTGCTATTCCAGCGGGGTTTTTTAGCATATTGTTAAAATTTTCATCGCTAAAGGATGCTTTCGCCAAAGCCACATCACGGGCACTTAATGATGGGTCAAATAAGGGGGTTTCTGCTGAGGATAGCCCGAAGATTTGGCATGATGTTAATGCAATGATGATCAGTCTACTTAACAATAACATACTGCTTCTTTTTAATTTTTTCGGTGCCACTATCAAATACAATAATCACCACGTATAGTTGTTTTGGTACCCGGCCCATGGCCAATGAGTTGAGTAGAATAAATTGGCATTCGCCAGCATGGGTGATGCTGGGAATGTTGTGTTCAAATTTTTTGGTTAAGATTAATTCACCAGTGCTTGTGTAGACAAAGTATTCCGCAGTATGTGGAAGACTGGCAACATAATTAATGATAATGGGGTCTTTTCCTTGGACCAGTGGGTTTGGCCCAATTCGTAAATTTTCAATGTCAAAAAATGTTCCATAGCAAGCGGTGTGAATGCATAACAGGCTTAGTATTAATGTGAGTTTATTAAATATTTTCATTTTTCTATTGATTTTCAGTCTGTTTATCGATGATTTTGAGTGTTGACTTGAGAAATATTGAGAGTATGGACTATAATAAATAGATTATAAAACGAAGGAGTTTTTTCAATGTCCACACAGACCACATCTGAATTATTTCAAAAACTACAATTATCAACGTTAGGAATCGATTCTGTTGATGAGATTTTTTATCAGTTATCCTACGATGATTTGTATAACCATGAAGTCTCTGATGGGAATGATGGGTACGAGAAAGGTCACGTGACTCGTTTTGGCGCCGTCTCAGTGGATACTGGTAAATTTACTGGGCGCTCAGCCAAAGATAAATATGTTGTTGTTGATGATCAGACCAAAGATTCGGTTTGGTGGGAATCCCAAGGGTCTACCAATAAAGAATTAACACAAGAGGTGTGGGGGCAATTAAAAGCGGTTTGTTCTCAACAGTTGTCCAATAAAAAATTATACGTGATGGATGGTTATTGTGGTGCTAATAAAGATACCAGAATTGCGGTTCGTTTGGTGACTGAGGTTGCATGGCAAGCTCATTTTTTTAAAAATATGTTTATTCGCCCAACGGATGAAGAATTGGTGTCGTTCTCACCCGATTTTAAGATTTTAAATGCTTGCAAAGCAACGTTTCCTGATTATGAGAAATATGGCATGAGATCGGATGTTTTTGTTGCGTTTAATGTGTCAGAGCGTGTTCAATTGATTGGTGGTACTTGGTATGGCGGTGAGATGAAAAAAGGTATTTTTTCAATGATGAATTATTTTTTGCCATTGAAAGGCATTGGTGCATTGCATTGTTCATCAAACCAGGGGCAGAATGGTGAGGTTGCCTTATTTTTTGGTTTGTCAGGAACCGGAAAAACGACCTTGTCTGCGGATCCAAAGCGGGCGTTGATTGGTGATGACGAACATGGCTGGGATAATGATGGTATTTTTAATTTTGAGGGTGGTTGTTATGCAAAGACCATTGATTTATCGGAAGAAAAAGAACCCGATATTTATAGAGCGATTAAAAAGGATGCGCTACTAGAAAATGTCGTGGTTGATGCCAATGGGGATGTTGATTTTACGGATGGATCTAAAACAGAAAATACCCGTGTGTCATACCCCATTTATCACATTGATAATATTGTGAAACCTGTATCGAAAGGTGGGCATGCAAATAAGATTATTTTCTTAACCTGTGATGCCTATGGCGTATTGCCACCGGTGTCCAAATTAAGTAAAAATCAGGCCATGTATCAATATTTAAGTGGCTATACGGCCAAGGTTGCCGGAACAGAGCTCGGTGTTACTGAGCCAACCGCAACGTTTTCGGCATGTTTTGGGTCTCCATTCTTAACGGTTCACCCAACGCAATATGCTCAAATATTGGGGCATAAAATGGAAGAATTTAATGCGGATGCTTATTTGGTGAATACTGGATGGACGGGTGGGTCCTATGGTGTTGGATCTCGAATTAGTATTAAAGCAACTCGGGCCATTATTGATGGTATTCTTGATGGGTCCATTGAAAATGCAAGTTATAAAACCTCGGATGTGTTTGGATTCCAAGTTCCATTATCATTGCCAAATTTTGATAATGCATTGTTGGACCCTCGCTCAACATGGGAAGATAAAGATGCTTTTGATAAAACAGCTCAAAAGCTGGCGATTCAATTTCATGAAAATTTTAAGAAGTTTACAGGAACCGAATTGGGGAAAGCATTGGAGAAATATGGCCCACAAAATATCTGATCGTATTTTTGGTGCAAATATTTTAAATTTATTGTATAGTTGTTTATTCTTTTTTATGCATTTCCTAATTAACTAAGTTTTTTGTTTTTGTAATTAAATTAGAAAATACGTTAATAGGAGAGTTTATGTCCAAAGTTTATATTGTTTTGCTTTTAAATAAAGCATTGCTATTTTCAGAAACCAAGCCCAAAAAAAAAGGTAACTATATTCAAGGTGTAAGGCTGTTTAAATTACAGTCAAATGTCACTGTTGATGAAATTAATCAGTGGTGTCTTAGTGATTATGTTCACAAGAAAATTGAAGAAGTAACCAATTGGGAGTAGATTTAATTGAAAGTAATTTTATAATCTTGCGATAATAATTGACAGGATGAATTTATGATAAAAATTTTTAACCGATTTAAACAACCAAAAAAAACCAAAAACAACCCATTTGATGCATTGGGATTATCTGATGATATTTTACGGGCATTAACAGAGAAGGGGTATCAAACACCCACGGCGATTCAAGAAAAGGCCATTCCAGAGATTCTGTCTGGTCATGATGTGTTGGCGGCTGCTCAAACGGGTACTGGGAAAACAGCTGGTTTTACGTTGCCTATGTTGCAGAAACTCTCACTGAGTGAAGTGGGTGATAAACAACGTGATATTCGAGCCTTGATTTTAACCCCAACACGTGAATTGGCGGCTCAAATTTTAGAATCGATTGTTACTTATGGTGAACATGTTGATCTTTCTTCGATGGCCGTTTTTGGTGGTGTAAATATTAATCCTCAGAAACAGCGATTAAGACGAGGTATTGATATTCTTGTTGCAACACCGGGGCGACTTTTGGATTTGGTTCAACAAAGGAGTTTGGATTTAAAAACCATTGAATTCCTTGTTTTGGATGAGGCGGATCGAATGCTCGATATGGGATTTATTCATGACATAAAAAAAATAGTCTCTTTACTTCCCAAAAAAAGACAGACGTTGTTGTTTTCAGCTACTTTTTCACCTGAGATTCGTTCTTTAGCTCAGCGATTTTTGGTGTCACCAAAAGAAATTTCTGTCACGCCAAAAAATGCGGCGGCCAATACGGTTCATCAAACCGTTTATTCCATAGAACGAAAGCAAAAATCAGCGGCATTGCTGCATTTAATTACGACTAAGAACCCGTATCAGGTACTGGTATTTCATCGGACAAAACATGGGGCCAATAAATTAACTAAATTTTTGGTGAAGCATGGCATTAATGCGTCAGCCATTCATGGAAATAAAACGCAAAGTGCTCGAATGAAAGCATTGTCTGAGTTTAAGTCAGGGAATCTACAGGTGTTGGTGGCCACGGATATTGCATCGCGTGGTTTGGATATTTCAGAATTGCCACAAGTGGTCAATTTTGAATTGCCGGATGTTCCTGAAGATTATGTTCATCGTATTGGACGTACTGGACGAGCTGGTGCTCAGGGCGAGGCCATATCGTTGGTGTCTTCGGAAGAGTCAAAGCAGTTGCGTGATATCGAGCGTCTCATTAAGAAAAAATTTAGAAAAGAGTCATTAACTGGTTTTGATTTTTTACCGCAAGAAAATAAGGAGAGAAAACCCTTTAGGTCGTATCGAAAACGACCATCGAATAATCGTTCCAATCGTCAAGGTAATAAGCGTCAATCACCATCAACCCATCGCCAATCGAGAGCAAATTAATAAATCTATTTAATTAAATAACGTTGATATGGATGTGTGCTCGATGTTTCGCTTGATCACTTCAGCCAATAAATTAGCGGTGGATAAAATCGTTAAATTATCGAGTTGTTTGTGTTCTGGAATTGGAATGGTATCTGTTGCAATGATTTCTTTAATATTGGCATTTTTTAATCGTTCAATGGCTGGCCCAGAAAAAATAGCATGGGTGGTTGCCAAATAGATATCTTCTTTACATCCAAATAAACGAAGTTTATCCAGTCCGCTGGTAATGGAGCCTGCGGTATCGACCATGTCATCCACCAGCAATACGGTTTTATCTTTTACATCACCCACCAGATGAACGATTTCGGCGACATTGTGATCGGGTCTGGTTTTGTGCATGATGGCAAGATCGGCGCCCAATTTATCACCCAGTTTTTTAGCAAACTTTGCACGCCCAGTATCTGGTGCAACGACCACAAGATCCTTCAGTTGTTTCTTTGAAAAATAATCAACAAATAATGGCATTGCGGTTAAATGATCCACTGGGATATCGAAAAAACCTTGTATTTGATCGGCATGTAAGTCCATGGTTATTAAGCGATCAATTTTAACCGCTTGCAATAAATCGGCAATTAATCGCGCAGAGATGGGTTCTCGAGGGGATGATTTTTTGTCTTGTCTGGCATAAGCAAAGTGGGGCATGATGATGTTGATGCTAGCTGCGGATGCTCGCTTTAAAGTATCCATGATTAAAAATAATTCAATGAGATCATCGTTGACTGAATTGGATGCGGTTTGAAGAATGTAGGTATCCATTCCGCGAATGGTTTCATCAATTTTTACATAACTTTCATTGCATTGAAATTTTGCATGTTTAATATCGCCCAGTGTGATGCCCAGATTTTCGGCAATTTTTTGGGCTAATTCTGGATGAGATGATCCACTAAATAATTTGATTTTTTCTTGAAGCATAGATTTAGTATACAAATCATTTATTGTGATGACAATTCCACTTTTTCTCGAATAATATCAATGATTTCTGGGCTTGCGAGAGTGGTGGTATCTCCAATGGTTTCCCCATCCATGATTTGTCGTAAAATTCGGCGCATGATTTTTCCACTTCTTGTTTTTGGAAGTTCAGGGGTGCAAATTAATACACTGGGCTTTGCAATGGGACTGATTATTTGAGCGACATGGTGTCGAAGCGTTTCAATTAAATCGGTTGATTCGATGGACTCATTCTTTAGAATGACAAATGCGGCGATGGCTTCTCCTTTTATATCGTCGGCAATCCCAATAACCGCGGCTTCTGCAACGGTGTTGTGATCTACCAGTGCACTTTCAACCTCCATGGTGCCTATTCGATGGCCCGCGACATTTAAAACGTCATCAACCCGGCCGATGACGCAAATATCGTGATCGGTATCAATAATGGCCCCATCTCCGGCAAAGTAGGTGTCAAATTTTGACCAGTACACATCTTCATAACGTTGATTGTCTCCCCAAATTCCCCGAAGCATGGATGGCCATGGCTTTGTGATGGATAGCAGTCCACGACTATTTTCCAGTGTGTTTCCATCATCAGATAAAATTTCAACCTCGATGCCAGGTAACTGTGCGCCGGCGATTCCCGGTTTCATGGTGTGGTATCCGGGTAAGCTGGTGAGCATAATGCCCCCGGTTTCGGTTTGCCACCATGTATCAACAATTGGGCAATTTTTTTGTCCGATGTGTTCGTAGTACCATTCCCATGCTTCTGGATTGATGGGTTCTCCAACACTTCCCAATAATCTTAAACTGCTTAAATTGTATTGTTTTGGAATGGCATCGCCTTGTTTCATAAATGCTCGAATGGCGGTGGGGGCCGTATAAAAAATGCTGATTTTATGTTTCTCAATCAATTCCCAAAATCGTCCATGGTGTGGATAATCGGGGGTTCCTTCGTACATGAATATGGTGGCCCCATTGGCCAATGGCCCGTACACTAAGTAGGTATGACCGGTAATCCATCCCACATCTGCGGTGCACCAAAATATATCGTTGTCCTCTAAATCAAAGACCAATTGGCTTGAATACTTTGCATGAGTTAAATACCCACCGGTTGAATGCAAGATCCCTTTGGGTTTTCCCGTGGTTCCTGAGGTGTATAAAATAAATAATGGGTCTTCACTATCCATGGGTTCGGGGGAAAACGTTGTTGGTTGATTTTTGGTTATCTCATGAAAATCAAATTCATTGGGCTGTGTTGATTCCGGTTGTTTATTCAATGTAATTAATGCTACTTTTTGATTGATTTGTTTGAGGGCGTCGCCGACAATCTCACGTAGAGGAATGATTTGACCCCGTCGATTGGCTGATTGTGCCGTAATAATGCAGCTGGAGGTAGAATCACTGATTCGTTCGGCCAGTGATGGGGCTGAAAACCCGCCAAATACCACACTATGAATGGCACCAATACGCGAGCAGGCCAACATGGCTATTACGGCTTCAGGAATGAGTGGCATGTAAATGGTGACCCGGTCCCCTTTTTTGATGTTTAACTCGTTTGTGAGTGCATTGGATAATTGATTGACTTTGGTGGCTAATTCTTGATAAGTATATTGTTGGATCTCACCATTTTCTGCTTCCCATAGTATGGCGACCTTGTCTTTGTTGTTTTTTAAGTGCACATCCAAACAGTTTTCTGAGGCATTTAATGTTCCATTAACAAACCACTTGGCATAGGGGCGATTCCATTCAAGGGTGGTATCCCAAGGGCGATGCCAATGCAATTGATTGGCTTGTGTATCCCAAAACCTTAAGTGGTTTTCTTTGGCTTGTGCATACAATTGATGAATCTTATCAAAGCGCTTGTTTTTGAATGCATCTGTTTGTTCAATGCCGTTGACGTCAAATGTTAATGTGTTATTGATCATAATTGTCTCCATGTTATGTGGGAATAAGTTAAGAATAACAATATATATGGGTTGTTTCAAAAAACTATTATAAGAAGTAATGCTTGAATCTTTTATTTTAGTAGTGATATTCTTTTTTCATATCATATATTGGAGGCAAAAATGTCTAGATACTATACAGAGGATCATGAATGGATCGAAATTGATAATAATCTTGTAACGATTGGTATAACGTCTCATGCGGCGGATGAATTGGGTGAAATTGTATTTGTTGAATTGCCTGAGGTTGGAAATACCGTCGGCAAGGGAGATGAGTTTGCTTCGGTTGAATCCGTTAAAACTGTTTCTGGGATTTATGCTCCGTTGGATGGTCAAATTGTCGAAACCAATCAGTCCGTGGTTGATACTCCAGAATTGATTAATACGTCTCCATATGAATCCGGTTGGTTAATTCGTGTTGAAACAAAACAAACGGATTATACCGAGGATCTAATGGATGAGACAGCTTACACCTCTTATTTAGAAACGCTATAATTAAAGGACGCGTTTCGTTACTATCTCGAGTACTTTAATGAGCTGATGGGCATTAAATGATAAAGCATTAATGCTTTTTTCTGCATTCTTTTTTCGAGTTGTAATTTCATTTTTGATGGTTGTTACAATGTCATCTTTGTGGGTTACGAGTATTTCTTTAATGTCTAAATCTGTTTCGTTTGCTTTTTTTACTGCAAGTAAAATGGGGAGGGAGATATCCCCATTTTCTATGTCTTGCATTACTTTTTTACTTAGGTGATTCTTTTTATCAAATAAATCCAAGTAGTCGTCCGTCAGTTGAAATATGTCCCCAAGCAATTCCCCAAATGATGCCAAGTGATGAATGTCTGATTCATTCAGTTCATTTAAATGACCACTGCATATGCAGCTGGCTTTGAATAGTGCGGATGTTTTTTTGTTGACAATCTCCCAGTACTCAGCGACTGAAATATTGAAATTGTAACGTTCATTGACTTGAATGCACTCCCCTTCACATAAATTAATCACTGAATTGGATATAATGGATAAAATATCAATATTGTGCATGGATGTGATTAGTTTGAGTGCCAGTGCGTAACAATGAACCCCACTGATAATGCCATTGTTTACATTGAATTTTTTATGTACGGTTTCGTTATTTCTTCGAATGTCGGCATTATCAATGATGTCATCATGAATCAAAGATGCCAAATGAATTAACTCAATACCAGCGGCAAGTTTCTTCGTATCCTCATTAACTCCCTGAGTTATTTTTGAAATTAATAAAATGATGGATGCTCGAATTTGTTTTCCTTGTGAGTTTAAGATGTGTTTATAAATATTGCTTAATGTTTTGGTGTCAGAGCTAAGGAGTGTGGACTGAATCAATTCAGTGACTGCGTTAAGTTCGTTTTTAATTTCTTTTTTTAACGTCAATAGTGTTGTCATTTTATGGATTATATCACAATCTATGGATTCATCTTGGAATATATTTGGTCAATGTCAACGTATTCTTCAATCATGGAACTCGCAATTTCAATTTTGTTTTTGTCTTCTGAGCGTATTTTGACAATCATTTTATTAATTTTTGTTGCAATTAAAAATGCGTCTTCTTCCACCATAAACAGAGGGATTTTGGATGTGTATAACAGGTCCAATATTTTTTGATGGGGTCGAATGCCGTTGGTAAATACAATGCCTGATACCAAGTGGGGGCCTTGAGTGAGTAAATTTTCACATAATGCCGTGAGTACCAATCCTTCTCTATTTCCAGGAACGATCATGAGTGTATTGCGACTGATATGATCGAGGGCATTGTGAGGCATCATGTCCCCAATCATGAATTTTTCAATGGTATTTCGTTTTCCTTTATCTGTCATGGATAATATGTTTGGTTTTAATTCGTCAATGATGGATGATATGGTGGGGTAAGTGAGCTGTTGGTTCAGGGGCAATACCCCTAAAACATCCAGACCTAGGTTTTGTAACCCTTTTCTAGCAATGGTATTGATTTTGTCGTATTTTTCAGGAATGACTTTATTGATGATGACGCCCATAATGGGGATTTCCAATGCTTTGAATACGGCCACATTTAGCATGATTTCATCGATGGCTTTTCCAATTCCCCCAATTGAAACAATGATGACAGATGCGTTTAATATTTTTGCAATTTGGGCATTGGAGCAGTCAAATACAGATCCCACACCGGCATGCCCTGTGCCTTCATATAAAATGGCGGATGATTTTTTGGTTAATTCAATATCGGCCGAAAGAATTTTCTGGTGAAGAGTATCTTTATGGGGGGCATTAATGTAATTCTCAGTAAATCCTTTGGGTGAAGCCACCGGACTCATGAGTGGAAGTTTGTTTTTATTTAATTGAAACGTATTTTGAAATAATACCGCATCTTTATCAATTTTATTGCCGTCAACCACTCGGTATTGTTGGCCAACGGGTTTCATGTATTGGATCGATGAATCCCGTTTTAATAACGCATTAAATAATCCCAAAGATACGGTGGTTTTTCCATCATTTTGTCGGGTGGCGGCGACAAATACTTTTTTCATGCTAATTTTGAATAGATATCTGCCAATAATGATTCCGTTTCATCCCAACCGATGCACTCATCAGTAATGGATTGCCCATAGGCTAGCGGAGACGTATTGATGCTTTGGTTCCCATGCGTTAAAAAACTTTCAATCATGACCCCCATGATGCTTTTGTTTCCGTTTACGATTTGGTTAATCACGCTATTGAGGACTTTGTGTTGATTTTCTGCTTTTTTTCGTGAATTGCCATGGGAACAATCCACCAAAATACGGGTGTCTATTTTGGATTGTTCGATTTTTTCTTTGTGCTCTTCCATTTGAACGGATGAGTAATTTGGCCCATTGCTACCCCCTCGAATAATTAAATGGGCATGGGGATTTCCGTTTGATTCAACGCGTGCAATGGTGCCATCTTGAGTGACGCCAATGAATGCGTGGGGGTGTTGCGCGGCTTGGATGGCGTGAATGGCCACATCAATGTTGCCATCGGTTGCATTTTTAAATCCAATTGGCATGGATAACCCACTCGCCATTTCTCGGTGTGTTTGAGATTCGCTGGTTCTGGCACCAATGGATGCCCAACAGATCAAGTCCGCATAATATTGGGGAAGTATGGGGTCTAATAATTCACTTCCTGTGGGTAAGCCAAGTTTTAATATGTCGAGCATTAATTTTCGTGCATCTTTAAGGCCTTGCTCGATGTTGTTTTTTCCGTTTAATTCAGGGTCATTAATGAGCCCTTTCCATCCAATATTGGTTCGTGGCTTTTCAAAATAAGTTCGCATGATGATCATGAGTTTATCTTCGTATTTTTGTTTGAGTGGGGCGAGTTTTTTTGCATAGTCCAATGCTGCAGCGGGATCATGAATCGAGCATGGCCCAACAATTACCATTAAGCGGTTGTCTTTATTGGTTAAAATATTGGATATTTCATTCCGAGAGTTGATAACAAATTCGGACGTTTCAGATGAAATTTTGATGGTTGATTTTAATTCATCGGGAGAAATGATGGGGGTAATATCTGCAATATGTATATTTTCAAGTTTTGACATAGCCTGATTATAGCAAATCCCAATTGAATTAACACTATTTTGGAACTTTTATGATTTGGTAAGGGGTATTCATTACTGGTGAGGCGATGGGATAATCTTTGCTTCGAATGGGTTCAGTTTCTATGGATATGATGGTATTTCCTCTAAGTTCAATACGTTTGATGGGATTGATGTCTCTCTTATAGCTTTGTTGTCGATGGCAGATCCATATATACCTGGCGTTAGGATCGATGGGGATTTGAATCCCCAATGTTTGAGCCAAAGATTTTAGTTCGTTAGCGGATATTACCTTGGTTTCTTTTATTAAGGAGTTATCATACACATGCCCTTGATGGTAATAGTCAATTTGGGTAATTGTTTGATTGCAACTGATGAGCAATGGGCCGAATAGCAGGAGTAAAAAAATATGTTTCATAAAAAATAATTTAACCCAAATGCATGACGATCCCAAACTCACCATTACCATTGAAGATGAAATTGCTCAACGGGCAGTTCATTGTATTGATGAGATGTTTCGGTATTGTGAATAAAAAATACCTCATAACAGAATCACTTAATAAGTAATAAAATAAACTAAGGGACGTCTGACGAATAAGCTCCAACAGTAGACGCATGAGGCAATCCAGAATCATAAGGTAGTGTGGTACTCGCTTGACTTAAGTTATCATCATCAATCGTTTGAGCTTCATTAGTTGTTAACTGAGGTTTTTCACCTTCTTCTCCTCTTGTTAGCCTACGTCCAATATGAAATCCAATACCCAAACCAATACCCAAACCAAAGCCAGTAATTACATCTGTACCACTAGTATGATCAACTTGAGAACCTGAAGCAACCGTCGAAGCTGTAACATTCTCAATAATCTTTTTTTCCATTGCTTTAAACTTTTTTTCCATTTCTTGTTTGGTTTGTTCAAGTTCTTTTTTTGAAGCTTTTGATTCAATGTTTTGTTGCATTTGAACATGACCTTTTATCAATTGAGTAATTAAACCTTGATTCTTTAGACTTGAATTTTTATTAATATCAATTGCATTTTTATTATCTTGGATTAAACCTGTATTATCCTCAACTTGA